>ENA-UPXM01001414-UPXM01001414.1-activated-sludge-metagenome-genome-assembly--contig:-NODE-1414-length-30926-cov-60.033559_pt1 | contig 30926 bp, 26 predicted proteins | sample MGYA00238178_ERZ772708 | MGnify/ENA primary metagenome ERZ772708 (study PRJEB29002, sample SAMN05720212) | activated sludge metagenome | isolation source: anaerobic digester from wastewater... | reverse complement strand
CAATCGATCAGGCTCTATGCCACCATCTCAGAATTAAGGGGTGCGAAACTTGAGTTATTTATATAGACTCAATAGAAAATGCTTCAATACAAAAAGGATCGATTTCCCCGTCCCCCCAATCAAGGCTTTTCACCACGCTGGTTCGCAATGACAGTGGTGGCGGTGGCAATGATTGAAGAGAGGTCGGCCAGGTTGGTGGAGATGAGCATGGTATTGTTGGGCTTGGCCAGTTTGCCGAACTCCTGAATATACTGCTCCGTGATGCGGAGATTCACCGCATCGCGGCCGCCGTGGGCTACGATCGACTGCCCACGCGCCGGTGGCAAAAAAGAGAAAGAAGATCTCCGGGACCCCATGAACTCGATAAAGAGCATGATCAGCCCGATCAGAAACCAGAGCACATCGGGCCTGGCAAAGAGATTGAAGAATTCTTGCATGCTTTTTCATGTACGTCCTCCCTGGTTTACCACACGTTTTCTGCATTGAAATGTATGGTTCCTTCATACTGCAAAACAGGCCATGAAGGCTACAGAAAAGGCGTGCGATCCGCCCGCGCCCTTGGTGCCCGGACCGAAATAGCCGGATATGCCTTTAGCCGAGGTTGCCTTATGGTGAAGAAGAACTATATGAGCTGTAGCTCCGGCATGCCATGCCGGGAAGCTAGTTCCGGAAGGAGAGTCCGCCCGAAGATGCTCATCGAGATGCATGCCCACACCTCCAGGCATTCCGCGTGCAGCCGGGTCGATCCGGTCCGGCTGGTCGAACGGGTGCGGATGAAGGGCCTCCAGGGCCTGGTCATCACGGAGCACGAGTATCTCTGGAGCCCTTCGGAGATCGAAGAGCTCAAGGAAAAGACCGGGATGGACAAGTCCTTTGTGCTCCTGGCAGCGCAGGAGGTGAACACGGATATCGGGCACGTGCTGGTCTATGGCGCGGACCGATCGATCACGGGTACCCACCCGCTCGGAGAGCTCCGAAAGCGCTACCCCCAGGCGGCTCTCGTGTGGGCCCATCCCTTACGCAAAGGCAGGGCCCCGAAGACCTCCCGGCTGCTGAACCCCGACCTCGACGCGATCGAGATCTTCAACAACAATCACACCTCCCGGGGCAACTATCACGGTCTCATGCTCTGGCACCGGCACAAGTTCACTGCGATCAGCGGAAGCGACACGCATGCCGTGGAGACCGCGGGCACGCTGCCCACCCTGTTCGACCACCCGGTGAGAGACATGGACGGGCTTGTCCAAGAGTTAAAGCAGGGCAGGTGCAGGCCGCTGTACAAGGAGATCCCCAAACCCGGCAGCAACGCCCTGGTCGAAGAGATATCGCTGGGCACCAAGGGCGGGGACGAGTTTCGCCAGCGGATCATCGTCAAGAGGCCAAAGGATGCCGGCAGGTGGGAAGCACTGAAACACTCCTCCGAGGTCCTGCGGTCTGTTCATGATCACGGCTTTGCGTCCGGACCGTTCAGGGTCCCCACGGTAATGGACATCGACGAGAAGGGCCGGATCGTCATTGAGGAGGGGCAGCGGGGCAAGAGTCTCTTCGATCTCCTCGTCCGGGTGGGCCAGGGCGCGGGGAGGGAATATTTCAGGGCCGCGGCCCTGTGGCTCGCACGCCTCCACACTTCGGGCATGAAGCTCGATCTCGTCGAGAAGACGATCCAGCGAGAGCGGCGCCGGTTCGAGACCTACCAGCGGGCCTTCGAAGAGTCCGCAAGTCCCTGGCTGGACCAGGCACGCACGCTCATCGGCGCGGTCAGGGATTTTGAGGAAGACCTGCGGGCAGAGAGCAGGCACGAGTTCGTGCTCGTCCACGGCGACTACCACCCCAAGAACATCATCATCGGGCAGGAACTGATGCATGATGCCGGCACCTTGTATGTCTCAGTGGTCGATTTCGGCAGCGTGCTCGAGTTCCATCCGGCCTTTGACGTGGGCTACTTTATCTCCCAGTTTCAGAACCAGCTCAGAGACTATCCGGCCGTGATCGAAAACTACCCTGCCGAGGACTTTGTCCGGGCCTGGCTCAATGTGACCGGCCAGCCCGATTCGCCCGGTTTCCGCAGGGCGCTTGCGCTCTTTCGCATCCGCGCGAATCTGAGCATCGCCTCGTATCTCATCCATCTGGGCATGGGTGAGAGCGGAAACATGGGAGAGGTCATGACCGGATCAATGGCGCTGCTCGGCAGGAGCGGGGGATAAACAACATTTTCATAACCGGGCTATCGGGCGAGGTAAAGACCCCGCTCTTCATGCACCTTGCCGGTTCTCTTAAAAAATGGACCAGGCTGCACTTGCCGATGAAACAGGAGCGGAATATCTGCATGACCCGGTCGGCCTGCACGAGCACCTTCCGGAACTTCTGCGCATAATCCCGGTCATAGGCGCATTGTCTGATGTCCAGCGCGAAAGGTATCTTCTCCTGCACCTCTACGGGCGTGATCCAGACCGACACTCCTATCCCGAGCGAATGCAGGGGCATACTTGGTCTCGTGGTAAAAATCGGCCATAGAACGGGGCCTTAGCTTGATTGAATGGCTCTCGCCGTCTTCGGTCATGATATTTATGGGGCATTATCGGTTGAAAACCGCTGCCCTGTTATCTATTGTAGGTTAAATATACATCATTGTGCGGGCCGGTGCAGAGGCGCTTAAAAAAAGGGTTTTAAGGCCTGTCCGGAAGGCAAGAGATGGATCATGGCGGTTCCAGGCGAGCTCAGACAGATATCGGATGCCGTATGGGAGCTTCCCGTGTCGTGGAAGCCCGGAATGCGTGTGCCGGCACGTTTTTACGGCACAAGGAAGCTGATCGAGCACTTCGATGACGGCGTGTTCGAGCAGGCCGCCAACGTGGCCATGCTGCCCGGAATCCAGAAATACTCCTTATGCATGCCCGACGGGCACTGGGGCTATGGTTTCCCCATCGGCGGGGTCGCGGCCTTTGATCCGGACGAGGGGGTGATCTCTCCGGGGGGCATCGGGTTTGACATCAACTGCGGCATGCGCCTCGTGGCCACGAATCTTATCTACGATGAGGTTGAGCCCCATCTCAACCGGCTCGTGGACAGGCTCTTCGAGAGAATTCCCTCCGGGGTCGGGAGCACGGGGTTTGTAAAGCTTACCGAGGACGAGTTTCTTACCGTGGCCGAGCAGGGGTCGCGCTGGTGCCTGAAAAATGGTTATGCCCTTCCCGAAGACCTGGAGTTGACCGAGGAGCAGGGCTGCATGGAGGGGGCCGATGTCGCAAAGGTGAGTCGCAAGGCCGTGCAGCGAGGTCACAACCAGATCGGCACCCTGGGCTCGGGCAACCATTATCTCGAACTCCAGGTGGCGAGAAAGGAGAACATCTTCAACCCCGAGCTCGCCCGGGCCTTCGGCATCACTGTGCCGGACCAGGTCGTAGTGATGTACCACTGCGGAAGCAGGGGATTCGGCCACCAGGTGGCGACCGACTATCTCCATGTCCTGCTCGATGTCATGGAGCGGGTCTACGGCATCAGGATCATCGACAAGGAGCTCGCGTGTGCTCCGTTTCGCTCGCCCCAGGGCCAGGACTACTTCTCAGCCATGAAATGCGCGGTGAACATGTCGTTCGCAAACCGCCAGGTCATCCTGCACCGCGTGCGCGAGGTCTTTTCCGAGGTATTCGGGAAATCTCCCAATGACCTGGGCATCCGGCAGGTCTACGACGTGACCCACAACACCGCCAAGCTCGAGGAGCATGTCATCGACGGGACCAGGCGCAGGGTCCTCATCCACCGCAAAGGCTCCACCCGGGCCTTTGGTCCGGGCATGGAAGGCATCCCGGAACGCTACCAGCCCTTTGGTCAGCCCGTGATCATCGGCGGCAGCATGGAGACCGGGTCATACCTGCTTGCCGGGGTCGCAGAAGGTGAACAGACTTTCTACTCCACCGCGCACGGCAGCGGCAGGGTCATGAGCCGTCACAGCGCGAGAAAGAAGTATCAGGGCAAAAAACTGGTCAGGGAGATGCAGTTCCGGGGGATCTATGTCCGAACCGCCTCCTTGCGAGGTCTGGCCGAAGAGGCGGGAGGCGCCTACAAGGATATCGACGCCGTAGTCAGGGCGAGCGAGCTCGCCGGCATCAGCACCCCGGTGGTCAAACTCACGCCCATCGGGAATATCAAGGGCTAGCCCATGCCGTATACCTACCTTGATGAAATCGCGATCGCCGATGTCGCCTTCGAGGCGTGGGCTGAAACGAGAGAAGGCCTTTTCGTGGAGGCGGGCGACGCGTTGATGAATGTCATGGTCGAAGGCCTGGGGAGCGTCCGCCCCCTGGCGCGTCGCCGCTTCCATGTGCAGGCGAGAGACCTGGAGCGATTGCTCTTCGAGTATCTCCAGCAGTTCATCTTTTTCAAGGACGCCGAGCAGCTCCTGCTCAGGGTCTCTGATGTCGTCATCACGCAGGAGGCAGGGGAGCTCGGGCTCACGGCAGAGGCTGCGGGCGAAAAAATCGACCCCAAAAGGCACGACCTCAACGCCGATGTCAAGGCGGTCACCCTCCACCGGTTCCGCATCCGGAACGAGCCCGAAGGCTGGATTGCCACGGTGGTGCTCGATATCTAGCGCCGGAATGCATCCATGCATCGTTCTTTTTCGTGAAATCATCTAAATCCATTGCATTGATAAAAAAGAACATGCAGGGCGAGTTCGCCCGCAAGCAGCGGCAGAGTCAGTCGTCCGGGCATGTTCCGCGGATCAGGGAGATGTTTTCGCGCAAGGGTCTTTCCCGATCGGGAAAGAGAAAGGAGCTAAAAACCATGCCCGTCAAGAAAGAAACCGACAGCTGTAGGGTATGCATCAGAATGGTCGGGCTGAAAGGAACCCCGCAACAGGATCAGATCGTCTGGATGTGCCCTCAGTGCAGTGAAACCGTGGACAAGCTGACCGGCGATCTCTCCATAGAAACCTGGCGGTTCCTGACCGGCAATGTGCTGTAACGTCCATTTTTCAACCGGTAAATGAACCCATGTGTAAGAGAACACGCATGAGGAGTGTAGGCATAATCTGAGGAGGGTAGGGTGATCATGAGTCAGGAAACAGGATACCGGGCAAGAGCTGATATCCTAAGTAAAACCCTAAAGCCTGCATGGACACGCTCCCGGTCGATACGCCCGGGAAAGCCCGATTTTCTTATGATAAAGACTGCCTCCGCCACCCCTCATATCTCATTACCGCTGAGTTTGAGCCTCTGATCTGCTGCAGAAACCATCCCTCGATTCATAATGGGATATAACTCAATGAAATCATGAAACAATAAAAGTGCGGCAAAATCCGGCTGGATTCAGGACATGTAGGCCAAACACCGGCAACAAGTAGGCCGGCAATGCACATTATTATCAGACAATGGCGGGCATACAAGCGAATTGAATCATCCTACATTACACACGCAACTACACTATGACAGAAAAGACTGGACAAGGAGGTAGATAATGGCCGGTAGTAATGAACAAGATTTTTATGACAAGATTTTCCCTGTCCCCGAGCGGGTGAGAGAGAAATCATACATCAAGAGCAGGGAAGAGTATGACCGGATGTACAAGGAGTCGATCGAGAATCCGGACGCATTCTGGGCCAGGATGGCACTGGAGAGGCTGAGCTGGTATAAGCCCTTTGACAAGAACAATGTGTCCGACTGGTCCTTCGGCGACGACCTGCACGTGAAATGGTTTATGGGCGGCAAGCTCAATGTGAGCTACAACTGTCTGGACAGACACCTGGAAACAAAGAAAAACAAGGCAGCCATTATCTTTGAGGGCAATGACCCCAACGACTGGAAGGTCTTTACCTATTACGACATGTACCGCGAGGTGAACAAGTGCGCCAACATGCTCAAGAGCCTGGGAGTCAAGAAGGGCGACGTGGTAGCCATCTATCTCCCCATGATCCCTGAGCTGGTCATCACCATGCTGGCATGCACCAGGATCGGGGCCCTGCATATGATCGTTTTCGGCGGCTTCTCCGCTGAGGCCTTACGAGACAGGATCAGAGACTGCAACGCCTCTGTGCTCGTTACCTGCGACGGAACATTCCGCGGCAGCAAGGCGGTTCCGCAAAAGGCCAATGCCGACAAGGCGGCCGAGCAGTGCCCCTCCGTCAAGACCCAGGTCGTGGTGAGGCGCACCGGCACCGAGGTCGTGATGAAAGAAGGCCGCGATGTCTGGTACGAAGAACTCATGGCCAAGGCGCCGCTGTACTGCAAGCCCGAGGAGATGGACGCCGAAGATCCCATGTTCATACTCTACACCTCCGGCTCCACCGGAAAACCCAAGGGCGTGCTGCATACGACGGCAGGATACCTTCTCTATGCGTCCATAACGCAGGAATATGCCTTTGACGCACGCGATGAAGACATCTACTGGTGCACGGCCGACATCGGGTGGGTGACCGGCCACAGCTACGTCGTCTATGGCCCGCTGTGCAACGGCTACACGAGCATCGTGTTCGAGGGCGTACCCAGCTATCCGGCCTATGACCGGTTCTGGGCCATTATCGAGAAGTACAACGTCAACAACTTCTACACTGCGCCGACCGCTATCCGCGCAATCGCGAAGGAAGGCGACAAGTGGGTCGAGATGCACGACCTCTCCTCGCTGAGGGTCCTGGGTTCGGTGGGCGAGCCGCTCAACCCCGAGGCATGGTGGTGGTTCTACAACAAGGTGGGCGGCGGCAGGTGCACGATCGCCGATACCTGGTGGCAGAGCGAGACCGGCGGACATATGATCCTCCCGCTGCCCGGTGCGATCGATATTAAGCCCGCTAGGGCCATGAAGCCGTTCTTTGGCGTGGTTCCCGCCCTCCTGGATGAGGAAGGCAAGGAAATCGTCGGTCCCGGCAAGGGTGCACTGTGCATCAAGAAGGCCTGGCCGGGGATGATGCGGGGCGTGTGGGGCGATCCGAAGCAGTTCAAGGAAATCTACTTCTCGCAGTTTCCGGGCTACTACCTCTCGGGTGACGGCGCCGAGCGCGACGAGGACGGTGACTACAGGATCACCGGCAGGATCGACGACGTCATCAACGTATCCGGCCACAGGATGAGTACGGCCGAGATCGAGGCCGCGCTCACCTCGCATCCCGATGTCGCAGAGGCGGCAGTCGTCGGGTTCCCGCACGATATCAAGGGCCAGGGAATCTATGCGTACGTGACCCTGAACACCGGTGCGGAGAAGAGCGACAAGTTGAAGAAAGACCTGATAGCCCTGGTTCGCAAGGAGATCGGCCCCATCGCTTCTCCAGACTTGATCCAGTGGGCCGACGGTCTGCCCAAGACCCGCTCGGGCAAGATCATGCGCCGTGTGCTTAGAAAGATCGCAGCCTCCGAATTTACCGAGCTCGGAGACGTATCGACCATGGCGGATTCCTCAGTGGTCGACGATCTGATCAACGGAAGAAAGAGCATCGGGTAAGAGAACAACGGCAAGACCCCGGCATAAAAAAGACGGGGTCTTGTTAAAGAGTTTATCCGGCTCCATGAACTAGGTTACATCAGCCATGTAACGCTTTGCATGAGGGAAGAGAAGGTTGGAATCGGTCCAGCCTTCTCTTGTCTCGAAATTTCCTTCAGGCAGCTCAACCTTTGAGCAGCATTGCCGTCAAAATGAGAGCCGAATCAAAGAATACCGCACAGATAACCCTTGCAGTTGATCGTATCGGAATCTTGTCTTCAGGAGGGTGAGCAGGCCCCTGTCCCTTTAAGGCCCGGATCACTGGGCGCGGGAGTGGAAACCGGCCTGATGATCTGCCTCGTTTGCGAGCCTGAGCGAGAGGGTGAACATGTTGCCGCACTTGCTCTCCACCTCGAACCTGCAGCGCTTGAGGATCTTGATCATGGCATGATTGTCCCTGAGGGTCTCGGATACGACGTTCTCGACCTTCCAGTGTTTCGCCAGGCCGACGCTCACCTCGGAGAGCACCTTGCCCAGGGTTTTGTTCTGCCAGGAGTCGGAGACGATCACTGCGAACTCTGCCTCGTTCTGGCGCGAGAGCCTGATGAGCCGGGCGATCCCGATGACCTTGCGCCGGGTGCTGTCGGTCATCTCCGCGATGATGGCGAACTCCTCCTCGGGATTGATGTCGCAGAACCGCATGGCCCGCTCGGGCGTAGCGCTGAAGGGTGAGAGAAAACGCATCCACAGCGACTGCTGCGAGCACTCGTTCACGAAATCGGTCCACAGGTCCATGTCGCCCGGCTTGAGCAGCCGGAACCTGACGGGTTTACCGTCGATAGTGAACGAGCGGCCGGCCAGAAGGCTGTCGAGTGTCCTGAACAGAATGGTGCGCCGGCGCTGCTCGAAACGGTACATCTCGGCCAGCACCTCGGCGGCTGTCTCAGAGGTGGAATAGACCGGGATACCTGCCTGCTCCATCTTGATGACATCGTGCATCACGAACTCCTTACAGGCCACGCAGCAGACCACGGGTTTGCCGCGATAGTCGATATCCTTCATCACATCGGCGAACGAGGCGAGTTTCTCGCCCTGAACAATGACCATGACACTGTGCACATCGCTGCTCTGGACCCCGATCTCGATGAGGCCTTTCAACTGCTCCGGGGTCATGCTGAACGAGCAGTCAACAGGGTTCTGGTTGTTCAGATAGTCGGGCAGCATGCCGGCGAGGCGTTCCTTGATGAACGACTCGAACTTGCTGAGCCTCAGGCCGCCCAGATAGAGCGTGTCGGTTGCCGCTACGCCGAGCGAGCCCGTATAGGTAATGATCAGCACCCCGGGACCCTTGGGGAGCGGCTGCTTGGAGAATCCGCGGGCCAGGGCGAAGAGGTGCTCGTTGTCCCGGGCCCTGATGATGCCGGACTGCCTGAAGGCAGCGCTGTTGACCTCGTCGTTGCCGGCCAGGGACGCGGTATGGGACGAGACGGCCTGTTTGCCCGCCTCGGTCCGGCCCGTCTTGAGCACGATCACGGGCTTGCGCTGCGAGAGCCGGGAAGCAACATCGATGAAGCGCTTGCCGCTGGTCACATCCTCCATATACATGGTGATTACGTCGATGTGCTCGTCCTGGCCCATGTATTCCAGGATATCCGTCTCAGTGATGTCCATCTTGTTGCCGATGGTGGCCACGATCCCGAAGTCGAGCACGTTGCGCAGACCTGCGAGAATGCCGGCGGCATACACCCCTGCCTGGGCGATGAGGCCTACATTGCCTTTTCTCAGATCATCGAGGATGCCGATGGACTGGACCATGCGATGGTGTGTGTTGATGACACCCGAACAGTTGGGGCCCAAAAGCCGGCATCCGTTCTCCCTGATGATCTCCCGCATGTGCGCCTGAACCTGTTTCCCGGCCTCCCCGATCTCTGCAAAGCCGGCGGTCTCGACGATCACGTACCTGATTCCCCTGGCGCAGCAGTCCTGAATGGCCTGCGGGACCGCCTCGGCTGGGACGATGATGATCGCGACATCAATCGGCTCGTCCACGTCGAGGATCGAGCGGTAGGCCCTGACCCCCATGATCGTGTCTTTCCTGGGATTGATCGGGAAGAGCCTGCCCTGAAACCCGTGATGGATCAGATTTCTGAACACGTTGTACCCGAGCTTGCCCCCGGTGTCGGTGGCGCCCAGAACAGCTATGCTCTCGGGATAAAAAAACCTTCTCAGGTTGCCCCGCTGCAGAGGGGTTCCTCGCTTTTCTTCCGGCAAAAGGGCGCGAATGAACATGCGGGCATCGATGGCCATGCAGCCAGACGGATAGAGAAAAACCGGGTTCAGATCGAGCTCGCTGATCATTGGATGCTGCGTCACCAGGTCCGAGATCTTCAAGAGCAGCCCCTTGAGCGCCTCGATATCAGCACAATGGCCCCGGTAGCCTTTCAAGAGGGCCGAGCCCTTTATCCCGCCTATCATCTCGGCTGCGCCGTCCTCATCGAGGGGAAGCACCCGGAAGGTAACGTCCTTGAGAACCTCCACAAAGACCCCGCCCAGGCCAAACATGAGAACGTGCCCGAAGCTGGGATCGTGCGTGACTCCGATGATCGCCTCGATTCCGGGATCCGCCATCTTCTGTACCGACACGCCGATGACATTGCGATGCCTGAATGCCTGCATGATCTCGCGAAAGGCCGTGCGTACGGCCGCATCGTCATTCAGGCCCAGCTTGACCCCGCCTCCGTCGCTCTTATGGGTGATGTCGGGAGAGACGATCTTCATGACCACGGGATAGCCGATTGCCCTGCCGGCCCGGACGGCCGATTCTTCGGATGTCGCGATGACGCCGCCTGTGGTGTGAATGCCAATGTTCTCGAGGATCTCCTTGCACTCGTGTTCCATCAGGCAGCTGCGGTTTTCCTTAAGGGCCCGTTCGATGATGGATTGGATATGGTCAAGGGTACTGGCCTTGGATGCTGCGCTCGGAAATGAAAGCGGAACCTCTCCGGGCCGGGTTCCATACTCGGGTAAATCAGTCAGGATACTGCTGTCGCTCATTCGTGTAACCCCCTGTGGCAACGCTCCTGTATTTGTCAGACAACTCTATTTCAATGGACCGTTCACAGATACCTTCAGTATCACGGTCCGTACAGGGCGGATATCGGGCAAGTGCTCTTTTTATTGTCGAATGAATTGATAATGCTGACAGAGACATGCCGACAGAGGATCAAGGCGGGAATGACAGTCAACGACCTACATGGCTGGCGATCTTGTCCCGGCTTTCGGCAAAACCGGGTCGAAAGGCGTGCCCTTAGAAGATCCACCCCCTTGGTGGATCAGGCATTAGTAGGGGTCGATGAGCCGGTGGTTCATGGCATAGAAGGTCAGTTCCGCGTTTTTCTTCATGCCCATCTTGTTCATGACCCGGATCCGGTAGGTGCTGATGGTCTTGACGCTCAGACACAGCTCGTGGGCGATCTCGCCTACGGACTTACCGGATGCCAGCATCAGCATCACCTGATACTCGCGGGTCGAGAGTTTTTCATGCCGGTGCTTGTCAGCCTTGCTGTCGAGCGCAACGGCAAGCTTTTCAGCGAGCGAGGCGGTCACGTATTTTCCCCCGCGGGACACCTTCCGGATGGCGCCGACAAGCTCATGAGCGGCGCTCGCCTTGGTGAGGTACCCCGAGGCACCGGCCCTGAGCGCCCGCACGGCATACTGCTCTTCCGGGTGCATGCTCAGAATGAGCACCGGAAGCTTCGGCTTTGATTTCAGGATGTCCTCGAGGATCTCGAGCCCGCCCCTGCCGGGCATGGATATGTCGAGCAGCACCATGTCGAAGCTGCCGCGAAGGGCCTTCTCCAGAGTCTCCTTCCCGTCCTCTGCCTCGTCTCCCACCACGATGTCATTCTGGGTCGAGAGGATCTGCTTCACCCCTTCACGTACAACGGTGTGGTCGTCAGCCACAAGGATGCGTATCATGTGCGATGAGCCTCCTCGCGGATAGGGATCTGGATGCTCACGGTTGTTCCTTTCCTCTTTGCGCCGGTTATCTGCATGCATCCGTTCCATAGGCCGACCCGTTCGCGAATGCCCATGATTCCGAACGACCGGGGATCCTCGGCCTGCTTGCGGGTGATGCCCTTGCCGTTGTCCGCCACCTGAAGATTCAGCACGCCTCCCTCCTGCGTCAGGCGGGCCCACACCGCCGTGGCCCGTGAATGACGCGCCACGTTGGTGAGCGTTTCCTGAAAGATGCGGAACACGGCGGTTGCCAGGTCCTTCTCAATGCAGTCGTCCCGGCAGTCCACGAACACGTGACATTCGATCCCGGAGCGGTTCTGGAATTCTGACGCCTGCCACTCGATGGCTGCGGTCAGACCGAGGTCGTCGAGCATGATCGGTCTGAGCTCGGTGATGATCCGATGAACGCTTTCGATGGTAGCATCCACGAGCTGCTCCATCCGCTGGGTTTTCTCCGCCAGGCGCGAACAGCCGGCGGGAAGCTGGGCGCCGAGCCAGGCGACATCCATCTGCAGGGCTGTGAGCGATTGCCCCAATTCATCGTGGATCTCCCGAGCGATGCGGGCGCACTCCTTTTCCCGGGCAGACTGAAGATGGGCGGAGAGCTCCCGGAGCTGCTTGTGCGAACGCCTGAGTTCTTCCTCGGCCCGCCTTTTTTCCGTGATGTCTTCATAGGTGATGACGATCCTGCGCTGTATGAGCCGGTCTCCGATCCGGGCGGCCCGCATCCGGCAGAGGATGTCTTTTCCGTCCTTGTGCCGGCAGAGGAACTCGTTGACAAAGGTGCGCTGGCACTTGAGGGTGGAGTAGAAGTACCTGGCGATCTCTTCCGATTCCTCCGGGCTTCGGTAGAGCAGGGTGACGCTCTTGCCGATCAGCTCTTCCCGGTCCCAGCCAAAGGTTTCCTTGATGGCGTTGTTCGCAAAGATGATCCGGCGGTTGTGCAGCCCCACGATCGCCTGCGGGACGGCATCGAGGATGGATGACTCCAGGGCGCCCAGCTCCAGGAGCCGCTCTCTCGCCGCGTCCTGTCCGATGACGTCCAGAGACTCGCCGAGTGCATCCGGCCTCTCGTTAAAGATCATCGACGCAACTTTTTCCATTTCCTTCCCCGTTGGCCCCCGGCGTTTCTATCAGGCACGTAATGCGTTGGATGAACCGTTTTCCCGGCTATGTGGATCACTTGTAAGAGTATATGACAAAGGCCCTGTCCGGTCAAGAAGAATGAAGGCGATGATGGGGAAAAAACACAGGAATTCCGGAGCAATCCACCCGGCGGGCTCAGGTCTCCCTCAGGCCGCCGGGCAGGATGTCTGCCGGGCCGCCATCGTCCGCAGGGACCCCGGAGCGAGGATATGGCCGCTTCCGGACGAACGAGAACGACACCTTCTGCCGGGGCTCGTGCGTCCGTGCGATGGACCTGAGGTAGATGCCCACCTGTGACGAAACATCGCCCATACCGTCGAAGAAAAGGTTGACCACGGGAACCCCCACATACTCCGGATGTGTCTGGAAAATGTGTGAGGTGATCCTGCCCGGCATGCAGCCAAAAGGCGAGCAGTTGACCACCAGGGCCGCTCCCTGCTCGGCAAAGAGGCGGGCCCTGCCCACGGTGAGGATGGACTCCCCCTCGAAGTTGACCGGGATGAAAGACTCTCCTCGATGGAGGACCGTTTCGATGGCAGGCTCGCCCCGCTCGTCCAGCAGCGGCGAGAACAGTGAGGTGATCTCCTGCTCCAGGTGGTGGAGATAAGTCTGCTTCAGCCCGAGCAGCCAGGCATGCAATCGACTGCTCTTGCGTGAAATCAGCTCCAGGGTGTAGTGGATCCACTCGCTCATGGGGGAAAGCCAGGCCTCGCCTCCCGCGTCTTCCACGGCCTTTACCACGTGCTGGTTAGAGAAGGCGTTGAGCCGCACAAAGATCTCGCCCACGATTCCCACCAGGGGCTTCCTGGGCATGGCGTGATCCAGGGAGCAGCTCAACTCAAGCACGAGGGAGCGGACAGTGTCTTTCCAGTCTCTGCCCTGCGAGATCCGGTGCCCGATATCGTCTATTGCCTGGGCGATGAGCGCCTCGGCGGCGCTGGGCCTCGGGTGGTAGGGGACTGTCCGGCACCGGAGCTTGTAGAGCATGTCTCCCAGGCACAGGGCGCGCCAGACATCCCGCTCGACCTTTGGCTTGAGGAACCGGTAGCCGTTTTCCGAAGTGGGGGATACGATCCAGGTCTGATCAAACCCCGCACGCTTCAGGATGCGCGACTGGAGCGTGGCATACTGGCCGAACCTGCACGGACCTTCCGCTCGGGGCATGAGGAGCACATCGTTGCCCGTGCCGTTGCCGGAGCGGGAATCCGACAGGCAGGAAAGGAACTTGCCGATAGTCACCGCAGCGGGCAGGCACTCGCTTCCGCGGCAATAGGACTTTCCGAGCGCGCATTCCCGGTCTGTCTCCTCGCCCATGGCCCGTGCGTCGTATCCGTGGCGGGTGAGCGCGGAGGCCCAGAGCTGCGGGGTATAGGGATGTATCTGAGCTATCCATATCCTACCCTGGCCGTTCGTGAAATCCTTGAGTGTGTGCTGGATCTTGAGGTCATGTGCCCGGGCAGGCGGATGCGAGCAGGCCCGGTACTGCTCGATCATGTCGCAGAAAGCCTCGATCCGGGTCTGATAGCCGGTGGCGGACCCGTGTTCGTCCAATTCCAGGATGAGATAGGGCTTGGCCCGGGATATTTCCTCGAAATAGCTCAGAATGAAGGAGTCAGGACCGCAGGAAAAGTTGGACAGCACCAGCGGAAACAGGTTCGGCCGGTTCCGGATGGACATGGCCTTGCGCAGGATCCGCTGGCCCTGATACCAGTACATGTCGGGAAACTGGGACATCATCTCGGCGTTGCTCACCTCGTCGGGAACGATGTCCATGGGAATCACGGCATAGCCCAGGGATTCGACGAGCTCGGGAATCCCCAGGTTGAGGATCTTGTGATAGAGGTTGTACGACCGCCCGAACAGCACGATGACCGGTTTGTCTTCCCCGATCTCGCGGAAGAGCCGTTCTCCCTGGCCGGCAAAGATCCGGCGGTGATCGCTGAGCGCCTTGATGCCGCTTCGCAGGGCCTTTTCTACGCGCACAAGGGATATGCCGGTGAACCCGGCCTGCTCCAGCACATCCGCAAACCCGGGGGCCATGTCGGCGGGTTTCATGTTCAGATCGATGATCGGGGTGGAGATGCGCTGCTCGTTCTCGCCGGTGCGGTAGAAACTCGGCAGCGAGGTGATGAACGGGCAGTAGACGCTTTTGGGATGCACGGTGGGGTCCTTGGCCTCCTGGATGAGATAGGGCAGCAGGACCCGGCCTGAGGAATAGGTGCGAAGGAGGATGTTGGTGCAGGCAATAGCCGTCTTGACCGGGTAGCAGAAATCACCGGACCCGAGCCGGGAGAGCTCCTGAACGATCTCCTCCCTGCCCGGGGAACAGACCTTGATGGGAATGCCGAGCACCCTGCCGATCTCGGCGAACATCGGAGAGAACCCGTCGTACAGGGGCAGGGCCGGGACCCTGAAGACAGGGCTTTCATCCTGCTCATCCGAATGCCGCCCCAGGAGATTCCCTCTGAGCCCCATGGCGCGGTTGTCCCGGCGCCCCCTGCACGCAGAATCCGGTTCGCGGCCGCAGAGATAGCCCCAGCTGATCTTCCCGGAGCCGGTATCCAGCACCGTGATCCTGCAGGTGTTCTCGCACTTTCTGCACACCACCTCGCCGATTTTGACCCCGGGTATGGAGAACCCTCTGAACGTTGATGATCCCCGTGTCTTTTCCCCGGCGAGCAGGGCCGCGCCATAGGCGCCCATCACATGACAGAAGGGGGAGACCATGACCCGCGCGCCCGTGATCTGCTCGAGCGCCGCAACCAGGCCCTTGTTCCTGGCCGTGGCGCCCTGAAACACGATTGTATCGGCCTGGTAGGGCCGGTTCCCGACCACGCGGTTGAGATAGTTCTTGAACACGGCAAGCAGCACGCCCGCCATGATCCGGTCTTTGGAATACCCGTAAGTGAGCTGCCGGGTGACTTCCTGGTTCATGAACACGGTACACCGGTCGGAATTGGGCAGTGGAGAGACGCCCATGACCATGGCACTGATGTCGTCGAGGCCCATATCCAGCGTGTTGGCCTGCTCCTCGATGAACGAGCCCGTTCCAGCGGCGCAGACATAGTTCATGTTCACGTCCACGATCCTGCCCTCTGAGAGCCGGATGAACTTCGAGTCCTGCCCGCCGATCTCGAAGATGGTCTCCACGCTATTGTCAACGGTCTTTGCACCCTTGGCGTGGGCCGAGATCTCGTTGATGATGAGGTCTGCCCCGATGATGACTCCCACAAGCTTCCTGCCCGATCCGGTGGTGCCGCAGCCTGCGATCTCCACGTCAAAGCCGGTGCTGTCCTTCAGAGCGCTCAGGCTTTCGAATATCCTCCTGGTGGCTTCGACAGGGTTGCCCGCAGTCTTGGTGTAGATGTCGAGCCTGATTGCGCCCGACGAGGCGTCAACGAGCACGACCTTGGTGGAGGTGGACCCCACGTCCACTCCCAGATAGGCCGTGAGTTTCTCCGCGGGAGCGATATCGTGCCAGACCTCGTTGCCGAGGCCGTCTAAGGACCTTTGGATCTCGGTTTCCGGGAAGCTGCTCCTGATCAGGGTCAGCGCGCCGGGTTTGATGTCTTCGCGGGCGGCCCCGGGCCATGACTTCAGGGCGTGGAAAAATCCGTGGGCGCAGAACCGCTCCAGCCTGGCTCGCGCGCACAGCCCCTGGGCACGGGAGAAGATCGGCTGCTCCACGACCCGGGCCTCGGGAAGCTGGGCAAGGATATAATGGCGGATATGGGGGTTCGCCAGGAGCCCGCCGGAAAGAAGGGTGTCGCTTCCTTTGGGAATGCCGCCTCCAAACACGCTTTTGAGCCCGGATATCACCAGGCCCTTGCAAAGCCCGTTGTAAAGGGCCTGGGCCGAGTATCCCTCCTGCTGGAGGTGGATGAGATCGGTCTTCGCGAACACCGCGCAGCGCGAAGCGACCGCAGGGGCGTTCTCGTCGACGCTGATATGCCCGATGTTGTCGAAGCCGAGACCGAGCCGCGCCATCTGCTCGTCGAGGAACGAGCCCGTGCCGGCCGCACATGCCGGGTTGGTCTGGTAGGAGAGGACGCGCCCGTGCTCGTCGAACTGCACGAGTTCGATCTTCTCCGCACCCAGAACAAGAAGCTGGTTTCGGGCATGGTTGCCTGCGAGATACGATACCTCGGCCAGCAGGCCGTCCGAACTCCACCGGCCAAGGTCATTCCCCTGGATGGTGCCCGAACAGCAGATATAATCGGGCACAGATGCAAGACAATCCAGTTCCCGTGCAAGGGCCTCGTGCGGCGAGCCGCGGTGGTGGACGCATCGCGCCCCGATCATTGTCCCTGATTCGTCCTCGTGCCAGAGTTTGAGATATGAACTCCCCACATCGATACCGAGATAAGTCACGATTACTCCTCCTTCAATCATAATAAACAAGAGATGCCCATTTCAAAAGCGGCTCACTCATAACACAACCCGGCTCAGTCTTTCAATCAGGGTTCGTCCGCAATTCCGCTGTCTGCTTTTTTAGAGCACCGGCGCGCGGCCGGATTCTCAGGAGAGGTGCTCCAAGAGGATCTTCAGCCCGATGCCGATGAGGATGATGCCGCCCAGAACTTCTGCCTTGCTCTCCAGGCGGTTCCCGGCCTTTCTGCCGATCACCACCCCTGCCAGAGAGATAAGGAAGGTTATGATCCCGATGATGCAGGCAGGTAGAACGATGCCGATATCGAGGAACGAAAAGCTGATGCCTACTGCGAGGGCGTCGATGCTCGTGGCCACGGAGAGTGCCAGGAGGGTGGCCAGGCTGTGGCCGTTGGTCCTTGGGACGCCTTTCCGGCCGAACAGGGCGTCAAAGATCATTTTGGCCCCGATGGAGGCCAAAAGGGCGAAAGCGATCCAGTGGTCGATGCCGGCTATGAAGTCGCGGACACTCAACCCGGCAGCGAACCCGACAATTGGCATGGCCGCCTGGAACCCGCCGAAAAAGATCGCGATCTTCAGGGCATAGCCGAGCCGGAAGCGGTCCAGGTTCAGCCCGCTTGAGATGGAGACCGCAAAGGCGTCCATGGACAGTCCTACAGCAATGAGCAGGATGAGGGATACTCCCATGCTGCTACGAAAATCCCCGGTACCGGTCAGCACGCATGAGGGGCCTGCGGGCCTTGCCCCGCTCCCACGACCACCGAGGCCTTTTGATCAAAGGGGTTGGTGCGCATGGCGAGCGAGAAGAAATAGGGGAAGTGCTCTTTGAGGTGCTTCATATAGGCAACCCATTCATACACCAGCATGCTGTATGCCCGGTTGATATCGCGAGCCAGGTGTCCGAGGTCTTCTTCCGGGAGGTTCTCGATGATTTCCCGGAACTTCAGCTCTTCAGCGAGATGGAACACCGCGCGCAGCAGCTCGGTGAAGGTCTCGTTCTCTATGAGGTTCTGATTCTCCATCATGCCCAGGAGAAAATCCCTCTTCTCGACAATATAGCACCGGATCTTCACCAGGTCCAGTTCGTCGGGCCGTACCTGGTAAGGATATGATTTCAGCTTTTTTATCAAGGCGCTGAACTCTTTGTCAGACCAGTCGGACCTGACGATGAGATTCTGACGGATGATGCCCAGGTTCGGGTCGAGGTCGGAGAAATAGGTGAGCAGCGAGGTGCCGATCTCGCTGAAGAAGGCGCCGATGACCATATTGAGCTTCTCCAGCCTGTTGCGGCGCTCGCGCTGCTGAAGGACCTGATGGATGATGAGCGACACCAGGAGCACCTCAATGAAGACAAAGGCAATATCGCCCATCATGAAGATGAATATATGGTGAGGGTCCCGGAAGACGAGAAAGTGAATGTAATAGGTGAGGGCAGAGAAGACCACGAGCGTGATCCCGAACCATACCTGCCTGGATAAGCGCGTCACAAAGGCTCCTCTTTTCGGCTCCTCTTTTCTCGATACTTGAGTTGACTCTGTCACATCGTGAATATCTTTGTCAATCCACCTTCGCGGTCTGCCTTACAGTGACTGGGAAGGGCAGGGTCTGATTCCCCGTTCAGGGCTTGCTGCGGAAAGGTCGGAGGATGCACCCTTCAAGAGTCCACGACATTGGTTGCGAGAGGATGTCTTGTACAGGGAAAAAGAAAGGTAATGAAATTGTCAGGAATGATCAGAGAACTCAGGTAAGATAATCCGAAATCATGAACCATGAACATGATCCGGGATAAAAAAAAGAATTTCGATGTTGAAAAAAAAGTTGAATCCCGGTATTCCTGTTAGCACTCAATATCGCTGAGTGCTAACAAACTTGATCAAAAGGAGGAAAGTATGAAGATTCGACCACTTCAGGACAGAGTGCTGGTCAAGAGAATCGAAGAGGAAGAAAAAACCAAGGGCGGCATTATTATTCCTGATACGGCAAAGGAGAAACCTCAGATGGGAGAGGTTATGGCCGCCGGGAACGGCAAGAAGACCGAAGAAGGAAAGGTGGTCCCCCTGGATGTCAAGGCAGGGAACAAGGTGCTCTTCTCCAAGTATGCCGGGACCGAGGTGAAGGTCGAAGGCGAAGAGCTGCTGATCATGCGTGAAGACGATATCCTGGGGATAATCGAGTAAACAAGGAGGTCAGAACATGGCAGGAAAAGAGATCATTTACAATCAGGATGCCCGGGTGCGGGTACTCAGAGGTGTTGACAAGCTTGCCAATGCCGTGAAGACGACTCTTGGTCCCAAGGGCCGTAATGCGATCCTGGACAAGATGTTCGGCGCACCCACCGTCACCAAGGACGGGGTCACGGTCGCCAAGGAGATCGAGCTCAAGGACAAGTTCGAGAACATGGGCGCCCAGATGGTCAAAGAGGTCGCATCCAAGACCTCCGACGTTGCCGGCGACGGCACCACCACGGCCACCGTGCTCGCCCAGGCAATCTATCGCGAGGGCCTGAAGTATCTCGCAGGCGGGATGAGCGCCATGGAGCTCAAGCGCGGCATCGACAAGGCCACTGTTGCCGTTGTCGAAGAGCTCAAGCAGATGAGCAAGTCGGTAGAGGACAAGAAGGAGATCGAGCAGGTGGGCACCATCTCGGCCAACGGCGATGTGGAAGTGGGCCAGATGATTGCGGACGCCATGGACAAGGTGGGCAAGGAAGGTGTCATCACGGTCGAAGAGGCAAAGGGCATGGAGACCACGCTGGACCTGGTCGAGGGCATGCAGTTCGACCGCGGCTACCTCTCCCCCTACTTCGTGACCGATTCCGAGCGGATGGAGGCGGTCATGGACAGCCCCTACATCCTCATTTACGACAAGAAGATCTCCAACATGCGCGATCTCATTCCCGTGCTTGAGCAGATCGCCAAGGAGGGCCGTGCCCTGGTGATCATCTCAGAGGATATCGAGGGCGAGGCCCTGGCCACCCTGGTGGTGAACAAGCTCAGGGGCACGCTCAAGTGTTCGGCGGTCAAGGCCCCGGGCTTTGGCGACCGCAGAAAGGCCATGCTGGAAGACATCGCGATCCTCACGGGCGGCCAGGTGGTCTCAGAAGAGCTCGGCAGAAAGCTCGAGTCCGTGACCGTTCATGACCTGGGGACCGCCAAGAGGGTGATCATCGACAAGGACAACACCACCATCGTGGAAGGTGCCGGGGCCGGTTCCGCCATTCAGGGCCGGATCACCCAGATCAAGGCCCAGATCGAGGAGTCCACCTCGGACTACGACCGTGAGAAGCTGCAGGAGCGGCTAGCCAAACTGGCTGGCGGTGTTGCGGTGATCAAGGTCGGTGCTGCCACCGAGCCCGAGATGAAGGAGAAGAAGGCCAGGGTCGAAGACGCGCTCCACGCAACCCGTGCAGCGGTCGAAGAAGGCTTTCTCGCGGGCGGCGGCGTGGCGCTGCTGCGCTGCATCGAGAAGCTGGACCACGTGAAGCTCGAAGGTGACCAGAACTTCGGCGTGAAGATCGTGCAGAAATCGCTTGAAGAGCCCTTACGGCAGATCGCAGCAAACGCGGGCCTGGAGGGCGGCATCGTGGTGGAAAGGGTCAAGAGCCTCAAGGGCAATGAAGGATTCAACGCCGATACCGATGCCTACGAAGACATGATCAAGGCGGGCATCATCGACCCCACCAAGGTGGCGCGCTCAGCGCTCCAGAATGCGGCCTCGGTTGCAGGTCTGCTTCTGACCACCGAGGTCATGGTCGCGGAGATCCCCGAGGAGAAGCCGGCGGGCGGACACCCGGGTGCAGGCATGCCGCCTGATATGGGTGGAATGATGTAGCCCTGGGAAATCAGAGCCATCAAGACGCCCCTTGCAGCCTTAAGCTCAAGGGGCTGTGTCTGAATAAAAAAAGAGGCCGGAGCTATCCCGGCCTCTTTTGTTCCGGTGGGGTGTTCTCCTTCGATGCTCAAGGCGTCGTCCCGGTCTGGACGGGCACGGTCACAACGTTTTTACTCAAGATCTCGAAGATATCCCGGATAAGGTCCTTTTTCCGCAGACCTCCCTTCTGGTTGTGCAGGACGATAACGCTGCGCAGGAGCAGCTCGTTGAGCACGCCGGCGAGGACGTACGGGTGTACGTTCACCACCATGCCCTCATCCTGGGCCTGGCGTATCATGCCGATCAGGCGGGATTCGATCTCCTTGTAGTCGTGGATGTTCTTGAGTGTATATGCGGAGATATAGCGCTTTTTTCTGGTCTCGTTTATCTCATACTCTGACATGAAGATGTTGAGCATCTGCGCGTTCTCGATAAAGATGTCCAGCAGCCCGAGCACGACCTTGCGAAGCTTGTCGAGGATCGGGGCCTTTTCCGACTCGATTTCGTCGAAGACCGCAGTGATCTCCGTGAGAATGCCTGAGATGAGGGCCGAGAAGATATCTTCTTTATTTTTGAAGTGGTTGTATATGGTGCGCCTGTCAAAACCTGAATACTCGGCAATGTCTTCCATGGTGGTGCCGTAGAAGCCTTTTTTGTGGAATAACTCACGGGAGGAGCGAAGGATGACGGTTTTGTTCCGAAGTATCTGCCTCTTCCTTCTGACCTTTTTCTGCATATCCAGTTACATCCTCTGTGGTGTTTGTTCATTTCAAACCACTGTTTTTCTCACTTAGTCAATAGAAATCTTTTTAGAAGACAAAACAGGAAATATTTCACAGTGTGCGCATCTGTGGAAATTGACAAGGATATAAAGTGTGCTATATACGCATGCACGTCATCACAGAGGAAAACATCCCTCCGGGTGCATCCGGCTCTGCCGGCGGCAGAGGTCAGTACATGCTGGAGATGATGAGACAATACCTGCTGGATCAAAGGATGCTTAAAAAAGATGGAAAACAAGAAGAAGCGAATCATCGCGTGTCCTGTATGCGGAAAGACGGTCGTCTATGAGAACAACCCCTACCGACCCTTCTGCTCCCGCGGCTGCAAAGGAGTCGACTTTATCCGCTGGAGCGACGAGTCCTACAAGATAGCCAAAGACGGACACGAAAACGACAACGGTGTACAAAACAATGGAGAGTAGGGAGCCGGTCGTTCTCAAGAGGGCGGAGCATCCCATTTCGCGGCGGGATATCGATCCGGATGCCCTGAAGGTGCTCTACCGGCTCTATCGGAACGGTTTCAAGGCCTACCTGGTAGGGGGGGCGGTGAGAGACCTCCTGCTGGGAAAGAGACCCAAGGACTTCGATGTGGTCACGGATGCCCGGCCCGGGCAAGTGAAAAAGCTCTTCACCAACTGCATGCTCATCGGCCGCCGGTTCAGGCTCGCGCACATACGGTTCAAGGGCGGGAAGATCATCGAGGTCGCCACCTTCCGGAAGGAGCCCGATGAGGAATGCGCTGAAAACGTAAGCATCGATCCCAACACCTCGTTCGGGACCTCCGAACAGGACGCCTTCCGGCGCGACATCACTATCAATGCACTTTTCTATGACATCGCCGACTTCTCCATCATTGATTACGTGGGCGGCCTGGGCGACCTGAACAACGGCATAGTCCGCATGATCGGTAGCCCCCGCGACCGCTACGTGGAAGACCCGGTGCGGATGTGGAGGGTGCTCCGCCACGCGGCGCGCCTCGGTTTCTCCATCGAGGAGGAAACCTCGCGCGAGATCATGTTGCACCGCGAGCTTCTGTGCTCCTGTTCCGGGGCGCGGATGTTTGAAGAGCTGAACAAGGACATTGCCTCGGGCCATATCGGCAGTGTTCTGGCCCTGTTTCGAGAGTATGGCATGCTGTCGAGCCTGTTCGGCAAGATCGGTTCGTTCCTGCAAGAGGATTCCAGGGCGTGGAATACCCTGCAGCCGCTTCTGAACGTGGCGGATGAGCATGCACGGGCCGGGAGACCGCTGCCGAACGCGAGCACGCTCACCATTATGTTCTGGCCGTGGGCCGAGCAGATTCTCCAGACCGGGGCGTCCGATGGGGAAGACAAGGTGAAGGTGTTGCACGATGCGCTCTTTGACTCCGGTATGGCCATCACCATCCCCAAGGCCATGAAAATCGGCATCACGCAGACTGCCTGCATTGTCGAGCGCATGCTCTTTGCCATGCGGTCCGGAAGGATGAAGTGGTCTCTCAAGAAGCGCTCGCGGTACGCGGATGCGTCCGTGGTCTTCTCCGTGATCACCACAGGCAGGGCGGATAAGGAGAAAGACCCCTTCTCGCGGATCTTCCGCGAGGCCCATCCCGAGGCGAAAGGCCACCGGAAGAAAAGGCGACCCTCCCGATCGCGGTGGAGGAAACAGCGGCAAGAGAAGCCGGCAAGCTGATCTTTGCCTGTGAGAAGGCTTCGGGGAAGCGGGCTTCAGCGCCTCCCGGGAGAGAGCCCCTTGACCGCCGAGAGCCGCATCCAGGACAGGGCCCAGATCAGTCCGAGCAGGAGCAGGGCAGAGGCGAGGACTGCGCACACCAGCAGCATGGCCTTGAAATCCGGGAATCCCGTAAGCCCCAGGAGCGCCTCTTCGTCGGAAACAATTCCGAATACGGAACCATCCTCGAAAGCCGACCAGGACATCCAGAGCCGGGCAGACACCTTGTCGCGCCTGATCCAGTTCGTTCCGTTTGTGCCCATGCGTATCCGGGGTATCACCTCTTCGGCGTTGATGTAACCCCCGAACGCCTCCTTGAGCGAGAGACTCCCGCCATTGATCCAGGGGAGATTCGAGGATATGATTCGGGAATCGCGCACCACGAAATACCGAAATATATCCCGGAAGGGCCAGTTTTCTCCCGTGAGGACTTGGCCGCTTTCCACCTGCTGGCCCGCAAGGGTGAGGACCTGTTCCTGAAAAGCCACCATGGTGTGGACATATTTCTCTTTTTTTGCATTCATGGCCCAGAACATGCTTCCCCACACGATAATCAGCAGAAGCAGGATGATGATCTCGGTCAGCGAGATTTTCTTTTTTAGACCGGCGATTTCCGGCGGCAAGCGCTTTTTCATAGTGGTGACACTCCTAGCTGAAATCAGGGCATTATTCAAGAGGGTATTGATTCCCGTATTGCATATTCTACACATGTATGGTACGAGAATCTTACGCACTGGTTCATAACTTGCTGAATAATTTAAATAAATTAAGATTGGCTTCAATTGGCATGCCAGATGCATCTGTGAGCTGAGTGTGAAGGAAGGATACAGTATGAGCAGGCGAAGCAATCTTGACATCATTTTGAAGAATATGGATACGGAAAAGGCCACCAAGATATTGGCAAAGTCCCTGTATAAAGAGCTCGTGAACAATGGATTCACCAACCGGGATATCATCAACTTTTCCAAGGAGATGCTGGAGCATATGGCCTCTGAAATGAGGAAGCAGGCCGGCGCCGATGCCTCCCGGAAGAAGGACCGTCTGTTAATCGGCTAGTTTTTCCTGTATCACTTCCATGACCCGGGAGATCACCTCGTCGATTTCCAGGTGTGTCGTATCAACCACAACAGCGTGTTCTGGGACAACGAGCGGCGCAACACCCCGGGATGCATCGCGCTGATCCCTCTCTTTCAGATCACCGAGCACTTTTTCATAGGATATATCGAATCCCTTTGAGGCCAGCTCTTCGTGCCTTCTCCTGGCCCGCTCTCCGACGGATGCGTCGATGTAGATCTTGACCTCGGCATCGGGGAACACCACGGAACCGGTATCCCGGCCTTCGGCCACGAGCGGGCTCTTCTCCCGGAACGAGCGCTGCAGGCTCAGCAGTGCCTCTCTCACCTGCGGATGCACGGCTATCCGCGACGAGAGCGAGCTGATGTGGTGAGAGCGGATCGCCTGTGTCACATCGCGCCCGCGTATGCTCACCCTGCCGCGCTCAAGCTCGATTCCTGCGTGCCGCGCCGCCTGAGCGCACGCATCCCCGTCGGCCGGGTCGACCTTTGTCTCGTCCACAGCAAGGGCAGCAGCCCGGTAGAGTGCCCCGGTGTCGAGGTAGATGAATCCGAGCCTTTCGGCAACCTGTCTGGCGATGGTGGATTTCCCGCTTCCTGCGGGCCCGTCGATGGTGACTGCCGCGTGTCTCACCGGCACTCCTCCATGAGGGAGAAAAAGCCCGGGAACGAGATGCCCGCGCACTGCGTGTCATCGAGGTCCACCTCAATGCCCGCAATCCGGGAGAGGATGAAAAAGGACATGGCGATGCGGTGGTCGGAAAAGGTCTGGACCGGCCCTGCCCTGAAGCTCAGCGGTCCGTCGATGACCAGGCCGCCGGGGGTCTCCTCGACTTGGGCCCCAAGTGATGCAAACCCTCTGCTCAGGGCGCCGATTCGGTCGGTCTCCTTGACCCTGAGCTCGGACGCATCCCGTATCACGGTGGTGCCGTTCGCGAAGCAGGCGGCCACCGCCAGGATGGGAAGCTCGTCGATGAGCCTCGGGATCTCGTCACCGCCGATTGTGGTGCCCGTGAGCCCGCATCCTGTCACCAGGATGTCGCCCACGGTCTCTCCCGAGTCCTCCCGGATATTTTGAAGGGCAATGCGTGCCCCCATCCGCTGAAGCACCGGAATGAACCCGGTTCTCGTCGGGTTGAGGCAGATGTCCTTCAGGAGCAGCTCCGAGCCTGGAACCGCTGCGGCCAGCACCGCCGGGAAGGCCGCAGACGATGGGTCTCCGGGCACCGAGACCTCCCGTGCCGAGATCTCCTGGGGGCCATGAATGCTCACACTGGTGCCATGCCGCTCGATCCGGGCGCCGAAGTGCCCGAGCATGCGCTCAGTGTGGTCCCGGCTCAGCGAGGGCTCGGTCACGGCGGTGATGCCTTCGGCCTTGAGCCCGGCAAGGAGAATCGCGGATTTCACCTGGGCCGATGCCACCTCCAGATCAAAGGAGATGCCGCGAAGGTCCCCGCCGCGGATCGCCATGGGGAGAAAGCGTCCCTGCCTGGCCAGGAACGAGGCCCCCATGCCTTCGAGGGGCCTGATCACCCGGGCCATGGGCCGCTTGATCAGCGAGCTGTCGCCGGTCATGACCGTGAGGCCTGCGACCCCGGCGCAGATGCCGCTCAGGAGCCGGGCCGTGGTGCCTGAATTGCCCGCGTCGATCACGGCCTCGGGCTCGCGGAGTCCACCCCCGGTGATGCACCAGTCACGGTCTTTTTTTTCCATGGATGCTCCCAGGGACCTGAGCGCATGGACGGTACTCTGGATGTCCAGGGAATCGAGTGCCCCGCGAACAAGAGTGGCGCCTTGTGCCAGGGCCCCGAGCATGAAGGCCCGGTGCGATATGGATTTGTCTCCGGGCACCCGCATCTCACCGGTTATCTTCATAGAGATTTCTCCTGATCATTGAATAGGTGCGCAACCTCTCCTCCAGCGCGGACGCATCGCGACCTCCGATGATCTCGCGCATCAGGCCGAGCTCGCGGACATAGTTGTCGAGGAGCTTGAGGATATGCCCGGAGTTGTCGAGAAAGATGTCGCGCCACATGACCGGATCTGAGGCGGCGATCCGGGTGAAATCCCGGAAGCCCGCGCCGAGCAGGCCGCGGTGGATGTGGAGATCTCCGGCAAGGCCCATGGAGGCGAAGCTCAGCAGGTGGGGCATGTGGGAGATGACGGCCATGAGCCTGTCGTGCTCCATCGGATCCATGATTGTGACGCGCGAGCCGCATGCCTCCCAGATCTGCCTGACCTGATGGACGCATTCCTGCTGAGTGTGGGCGCCGGGGGTGATGATGCACGGTCTGCCGGCAAAGAGGTCAGACTGGCTTGCGCAGTATCCGGGGTTCTCCTTGCCCGCGATGGGGTGCGAGCCTACGAAACAGGGCCAGAAGCTCTCGATCTCACGTGCGATGCGCGCCTTGGTCGAGCCCGTGTCGGTGAGCGGCGTGTCCGGGCCCAGATGGGGCAGCAGGCTTCTGGCCGCGTCCACAATGCTTCCCACGGGCAGCGCGATCACCGCCATGTCACAGCCGCTGGCAAGGGAGGGATCGCCTCCTCCCCGGGAGATGACCCGGTCTAGCATAGCCATGTCAACAACGCCCGGGTCCCGGTCGATGCCGGTTATCTCGGCCCGGCCCGCGAGCGACTTGGCAAGGGATGCACCGATGAGTCCGAGCCCGATCACTGCGATCTTCATAAAACCTCGCGCAAGGCCCTGACGAATGCCTCGTTTTCCTGGGGGAGCCCGATGCTCACCCGCAGGTAGTCGTCGAGCCCGAAGCTGGTCATGGCCCGGGTGATGATGCCCCGCTTCAGGAGTTCCTCGTATACCCGCGAGCACCTGTGGCCTATCCGGACGAGCACGAAGTTTGTCTGGGACGGCACAAAGGCGAGGCCCAGCTTTTGGGCCTCGGCATAGAGATAGTCGAGGCCCTGCCAGGTGGTTTCCAGGGTCTTGTTCAGAAAATCCGTGTCTTTAAGCGCTGCGGCTCCGGCCTTGAGCGCCAGGATGTTCATGTTGAACGGTGGCTTGATCCGGGAGAGAGCGGATATGACCGGCTCGCCCGCGATGCAGAAACCCACCCGCAGGCCGGCCAGCCCGTGGGATTTGGAGAGGGTGTGGACCGTGGCCACGTTCGGATGGGAGTCGATGAGCTCCACGGCGCTGAGGAAATCGCTCTGCCGGACAAAGGCCGCGTATGCCTCGTCCAGCACGACCAGGGTCTCGGGGGGCAGCCCGGTCAGGAGTCTGCGGATCTCGCCTTCCGCCAGGCAGGTGCCGGTGGGGTTGTTGGGATTGGCCAGAAACACGATCCCGGTCTTTTCGGATGCCTTTCGCAGAATGTCGTCCACGTCGATGGAGAAATCATTCATGCCGCTGACCACGACTTGGGCCCCGCAGACCAGCGAGGCGATCCGGTAGTAGCTGAAGGTGAGCCCGGGAGCGATCACTTCGCGACCCGGCGTGAGATAGGCTCGGCAGAGTAGGTCGATGATCTCGTCCGATCCGTTGCCTGCAAGGATCTCCTCGCTCCTGCGCCCGAAGAACTCAGCGGCCGAGGCGCGCAGCTCGACAGCCTCAGGGTCGGGATAGAGGTGCACGTCCGCCATTGCCGACTCCATGGCCTGAACGGCCAGGAGGCTCGGGCCCAGAGGGTTTTCATTGGATGCGAGCTTGATGGGGTTTTTGATGCCGTAGCGCCCGGCAATGGTGTCTTTGGACGTCCCTGGAACGTATGCGGGGACCTTCTCGGTCCAGGGGGCTGGTCTGGGTTGTCTCACTGGATGGTTCTCCCTTCAGGGTATGATCCGAGCACGGTGACATCCCTGGTGTAGCGCCGTAACTCTTCCATGGCCTTTTCCACGTTATTGTCCTTGAGGCTCCCCTGAAAGTCGATGAAGAAGATGTATTCCCAGGGGTCTTTCCTGGAAGGCCTGGACTCGATCTTGGTGAGGTTGACCCCCTGCTGGGCGAAGACCCCGATGGCATGATAGAGGGCGCCCGGGATGTTCTCCAGGGTGAGGATGATGGATGTCTTGGCCTTTCCCTCAACCGGGGTCATGGCAGGCGACACCACCCAGAAGCGGGTGATGTTTTCCTGAAAGTCGCTGATGTTCTCGGCCAGGATATTGAGGCCGTAGAGACGGGCCGCCAGCGAGGACGCCACGGCCGCAGCGTGCTCCTGATCGCGAGCGGCCAGGGCGGCGTCGGAGGTGCTGGGGGTCTCCCGCACTTCGGCGCCCGGCAGGTTGTTGGTAAGCCAGTTTCTGCACTGGGCAAGGGCCTGGGGGTGGGAGTAGACAGTCAGAACCTTGTCCAGGGTGGTGGTCGAAAGCAGGCAGTTGCGGATGGGGAGCGTAACCTCGCGGTTGACGAAGAGGCGCGAGACAGCCATGAGATCCAGGGTACGGTTGACCATGCCCTCGGTCGAGTTCTCGACCGGTACCACGCCCAGGTCGGCCCTGCGCATCAGGACCTCGCTGATCACCGCGTCGATGTCTTTCTGAGGCACGAGCCGGGCGTCGTGGCTAAAGAGGACGTGCGCTGCCTGGTGGGAGTAGCTGCCCTCCGGACCCAGATAGGCGACCTTTCGCTTCTTCTGGAGCGAGCGCGAGAAGCTGAAGATCTCCATAAAGATCTTCTCGACCGCAGCCGCGGTCAGGGGAGGGCGGAGGTGTGCAGTAAGGCGTCCGACAATGGCCTCCTCTCGGGAGGGATCGAGGGTGTTCCGGTTGGTCCTGTCCTTGAGCGCGCCCATCTTCACACACAGCTCGAACCGCTTCCGGAGAAGCTCGAGCAGCTCATCGTCGAGAGCGTCGATCTGCGCCCGGATGGCATCCATGTCTTTGCTCATGCTCTCGCTTTCACCCGCACTCATGCTGTCGCTCACACCCGCTTTCCCTATCCGGCATCGAAAAATTCTCAAAAGCCGGGGCTCTTTAGTCCAAGAGAGAATATTCCCCTTCATTGCAGCGCATTACCCGGACAGACCGGTACCATATATGAAGATTGCGTTCAAGCCTAGCAGAACAGCAATTCATTTTCAATCCATCTTCAATCCATCTTCATCCTTCATTTCTCAGGCCGTTTCTGCCGATTCAGTAGTGGGAGGCGGGATTGTTGACACGCGGAGACTTGGTATGCCATATACTGACCAGCATTATTCTAGAGTGAAGGGATCTTTCTGAATCGAGTGAAAGTGAATTGTTGATGATGAAGAGATTTACGGCCATCTTCACCAGGTATGCTGTTGTATTGCTGGCAATGGCGGTGATATTGCTCGTGCCCACGGGCAGGCGGGGCGATGCCGGGGTGGTGACTGTTCCCCCGCGGCAGCCCGTGGTTTCCCGCGAGGCACTGAGGAGCATCACCCCGGATCTCATCGGAGACCTCGGGCTCACCATCGACTGGGAGCTTCAGGGCTATATTGCCTCCACGGCCCGGAGATACCATGTGGGCTTTGCCGCGGTGGCGATTCTCGACCCCTTCAGCGGCGAGATACTCGCGCTCTATGGCAAGAACTCTTCTGGGGAGGATTGCGGGCTCGGCCTCGACGCCTATCTGGCGGCGAGCCTTTTCAAGGTGGTCACTGCCACGGCCGCCATCGATTATGGCGGGATGTCGGTGAACTCCCCCTGCTCATACACCGGCCGGGCACATACGCTCTACAGGAGCCAGATCTTCCCGGAAAGGGAGCGCTGGCCGCGGACCATCACCCTGGCCCGTGCCTTTGCCTCGTCCAACAACGTGGTGTTCGGAAAGATCGGTGCCAGGGAGCTGGGCGTGGAGCCTCTTTTGCTTGCAGCCATGCGGCTCGGGTTCTGGCAGTCGCCGATGATGGACAGCGAGTGCGCGCCGAGCACCCTGTTTTTCCCGGAGGATGATTTTCATCTCGCGGAGCTCGCGTGCGGATTTAACCGCGAGACCCGTGTGTCACCGGTCCATGCGGCCCAGATGGTCAGCGCGGTGCTGAACGAGGGCGCCATGGTGACCCCGAGGATCCTGCGCAACAGCGGCACCGTCGTTCAGCAGGCCCTGAGCGGCGAGACCGCGGGCGACCTGTATCTCATGATGCGGCAGACCGTGAAGAGCGGCACGGTGTCCGGCGCATTTCGGCGCGTGCGTAATGACCGCGCGATAAGGGGCCTTTCCATCGGGGCTAAGAGCGGCACCATCAAGGGCACATCTCCGGATGGAAAACGCAACTGGTTCATGGGTTTTGCCGAAGATCCGGCAACCGGCAAGGCCATCGCTATCGGCTGTCTGGTCATCCACGACGGCTACTACCGTATCCAGGCGGACGACCTGGCGAGCAAGATCATCCGTTTCCACTTTTCCCGGCCGTTCACTCTCGCCTCTGCCGATGCGAAGAAAACCTGATCCGCGGCAGGCATCAGGCGCGCATGGTCCCGGCTCCGGAATCTTCCCGATAAACACCTCCCTTGCGCTTGACACCGGCATGATGCCGTGATAGCAAGGATTGCGGTTTCGGGACGTAGCGCAGTCTGGTAGCGCACCTGAATGGGGTTCAGGGGG
>ENA-UPXM01001402-UPXM01001402.1-activated-sludge-metagenome-genome-assembly--contig:-NODE-1402-length-31130-cov-8.616766_pt1 | contig 31130 bp, 27 predicted proteins | sample MGYA00238178_ERZ772708 | MGnify/ENA primary metagenome ERZ772708 (study PRJEB29002, sample SAMN05720212) | activated sludge metagenome | isolation source: anaerobic digester from wastewater... | reverse complement strand
GGTGGTTTGCTTGTTATATCAAATACTACCCTGCCTACGCCGTCCACAGAGTTCACTATACGTCTTGATGCCAGTTCCAGTACTTCAAAAGGTATCCTTGACCAATCTGCAGTCATACCTTCGACGCTGTCAACAGATCTTAGGGCAAGTACATAGTCGTATGATCTTTCATCGCCGACCACTCCAACGCTTTTCATATCTGTAAGAACTGCAAAAGCCTGCCATACTTTATTGTACCAACCTGTTTCTCTAAGTACATCTATAAATATTGAGTCAGCTTTTTTCAGTATATCAAGTCTTTGTTGAGTAATTTCGCCTATAATTCTTATAGCAAGACCCGGACCAGGGAATGGGTGTCTGTAAAGCACATGTTTTGGAATGGCCATGAGTTCTCCCATACTGCGCACTTCGTCTTTGAAGAGATTGCGCAACGGTTCAAATATTTTAAGATCCATGTGTTCCGGAAGTCCTCCGACATTGTGGTGAGATTTTATTTTTGCGGTCTTTTTTCCAGATGCAGCACTTTCTATAACGTCTGAGTATATGGTTCCCTGTATCAGATATTTTATTTCCGGATCTTTTTTTGCTTCGTCTTCAAATACCCGTATAAACTCTTCACCTATGATTTTTCTTTTCTTTTCCGGATCAGTTACTCCTGCAAGTTTATCAAGGAATCTTTTTTTGGCATCTACAACTGTTAGGTCGAGTCCTATTGCGTCACGGAATATACGTTTTACTTCTGTCTCCTCGTTAAGCCTAAGTAATCCATGATCTACAAAAACAGCTTTGAGGTTGCTACCTATAGCTTTGTATGTCAGAACAGCAGCAACTGATGAGTCAACTCCGCCGGAAAGGGCGACGATAGCTTTTTTATCTCCGATAACATTTTTAATGGTTTCAATCTGTTTTTCAAGGAATTCCGATAATGACCATGTATTTGAAAGCTTACATACATTAAGGACAAAGTTTTCAAGTATTTCCGTTCCGTGTTCGGTATGTCGTACTTCCGGATGGAACTGAATAGCATATATCTTTTTTTCTTTTATCTCAAAAGCAGCTATAAGACCGTTACTGCTTTTTGCTGTAACAACAGCTCCTTCTGGTGCTTTGGTAACTGTATCTCCGTGACTCATCCAAGAGTTGAAGCTGTCAGGAATGTTATTGAATATAATCTGGCGTTCTTGGACTTGTATATTGGTTTTCCCATATTCAGAAATATCACCATGCTTGACTTCTCCGCCCATATCGTTTGCGATTGCCTGCATTCCGTAACATACACCAAGAATAGGAAGTCCGCAGGTATAAATATCAGGATTGACTTTGGGTGCATCAGTGTCATATATGCTTTTGGGTCCTCCGGAAAGTATAATTCCCTGTACTTCCGATAAATCAAGTTTTTCATCGTGTTGAACAACCTCAGAGTATGCGCCTATTTCTCTCACTCTTCTGGCCAAAAGTTGTGTGTACTGTGAACCGAAATCAATAATGAGAAGTTTTTTCATCTTTTTCCTCCATGATAATGATCTGATTTTTTTTGTCTGGTTCGAACATAGCATGCTCTTTTTCTGGGTAAAGCAGGCTGTATATATTTGAAGCATCAAAATCCCTGTTTATTTGATCCATATAGATAATGGGATCAGAGTCGTATTTTTTGTCCGGATCATTTTGATTTTTGAGCAGATATTTATATATCTGATAGTACTGTGAAGCTGTCGGTATAAGAGGGTAACGGGATTTTTTCTTAATATGTGCAAGCAGTTCCTTGCCTTTTGTATTAAAGCCTAATACTCTTAAATATTGTGGTCCTTGTGAATTATAGGTTTTAATTTCCTTTTCTGAAAGGTTAAACAAAATATGTACCAGTGCTCTCTTTAAGCGGCTATATGTAAAGCGTTTAGTTTTTAAATTTTTAAGAAGGCATTCGAGATCCATAGATCTTCTGCTATAATTATAAAACCTGTCTTCCAATCCTTCTTTTATGCCGTATGTCTTCAAAAGGTCATTTTTGTTCATAAGTCTGATTTTGCTCAGTATGATTTCACGCATAGAATCGAAAAAAACAGGTCCTTTTCCTTTTTTAAATTCGTTCAGAATTATTTCAAAGGATTTTTCAGGAATAAGTTCTTTTAGAAATTCTATATTTTCTTCTTTGATGATATTTCTGACAGCTGTTGCGCTTGCAAGGTGATTGGTAACTGTTTCATCGTTGTATGATGAACCTTGTCTGGCAATACAGTGAGCCTGTATTGAGGAACCGTACTGTTTTAGATAATTAAGATATTCAAGTCCAAGGATATCGTTTGATTTTTCCAACAGTTGTATGTTTTCAATAGGATAACTTTGGCTGGAAAGATAATCAAGTATGGCGTATTTTCTGGCATTTGGAAATGAAAGTCCTTCTTTGAGATATTTTTTTAGGATAATGGTGTACTCTTGAGGCTGTGAACTCAGTATTCCGGAAATCTCATTTAAAATTCCTATATCAGATGATTCACTTCCGAAAACTATGTCTGTTACAGCTCCTGTTCTGTGCAATACTCCTACGGAGCCGCATGCAAACCCCCCGGCATCCTGTACGCAATAAACAAAAGGGAGTTCAAATACAACATCTGCACCGTAAGAAAGAGCCATCTGGGTACGTGCAAACTTGTCGACAATAGCCGGCTCTCCCCTCTGAACAAAGTTGCCGCTCATCACTGCAACTGTGTAATCAGGGTTTATAAGTTCTACTGATTTTTTAATATGATAAAGATGACCGTTGTGAAATGGATTATACTCAACTATAAGACCCAGAACTCTCACGGTTTCACCGGAAATGGAAGTATATGTAATCGCCTTCTTTTATTAAATAATCTTTTCCTTCTGCGTTTATATAGCCAAGTTCTTTTAATTTTTTCATATCGGGAATTTCGAGTATTTTTTCAAAATTTATAACTTCGGCTTTTATAAAGCCTTCCTGTATATCTGAGTGTATCTTGCCGGCTGCCTGCAGAGCGTTTGTTCCATTCACGACATTCCATGATTTAGATTCTTTTTCATTGCCTGTGATAAATGTGACAAGATTCAGAGCCTGTTTGCACTTTAAAATGAAATAGTCAAGTGCGCTTTTTTCTATGCCGTACTCATTTAAAAACACTTTCTGTTCCTGTTCATCAAGATCAGAAAGGTCGGAATGAAGCTTAGCATGAATTTCAGTAAACTGTGCACCTTTAGAAAAGGCATACTCTCTGAATGCTTTAATTTTTTCATTGGTTGTTTCATTGGGAGATTCATCAATATTTGCGACATATATTACAGGCTTTTCGGTAAGAAGAAATAGGGATTCGATTATCTTTTGCTGTTTTTCGGTTCTTTCTCCCTTTAGGAAGGTGATGGAAGGTTTTTCGCTGTTAAGATGTTCTTTCAGTTCGGAAAGTATTTCTGTTTCGGTCCGCGCTTCTTTGTCTCCGACTCTGGCAATCTTGGAAGTTTTTTCAATTCTTTTTTCTACTGTTTCAAAGTCTTTTGCTATTAGTTCAAGATTTACTATATCTGCATCCGCTATGGGATCAATTTTTCCATTAACGTGTGTTACGTTAGGGTCTGAAAAAATTCTTATAACATGAGCAATACAGTCAACATTACGGATGTTTTCCAGAAACAGATTGCCTAGTCCTTCTCCTTTGCTTGCTCCTTTTACAAGACCTGCAATATCAACAAATTCAATGCTGGGATTTACTTTCTTTTCTGAATTTAGTATTTTAGTCATTAAGTCCAAACGTTCATCGTTGTACTCAACAATGGCAATGTTTGGGTTTATTGTGCAGAAAGGATAGTTTTCAGCAGGAACATGCTGTTTGGAAAGAGCATTGAAAAGGGTTGACTTCCCTACGTTGGCAAGACCTACAAATCCTACGTTTAGCATAATGTCCTCCTTGAAAATCTTTTTGTAATCATTTTTCCGTATCAATTATAACAGTAGAATTTATCTTTTTCTGTAAAATTTCTTAAACAAAATCATGTTAAAATAGATTAAACTATATAAGGGGGGAGTATCGAATGTCGTATGCCTTTTCTTATTTTATTCCGACAAGAGTTTTTTTCGGCAGGGACTGTCTTAATAATAACTATGCAACTTTAAGCGGTTTAGGGGAGAAAGCTCTTATAATAAGCGGACGAAAATCAGCTAAAGCCTGCGGGGCTTATGATGAAATCGTTGAAGTTCTAAATAAGCTGAATATAGAATCTGTTTTGTATGATCAAGTTGAAGAAAATCCGTCTTTTTCTTCGGTTCAGAAAGTTGTAGAGTTTGGGCTTGAAAATGATGCAGACTTTGTAATAGGTATTGGAGGAGGAAGTCCTATCGATGCAGCAAAAGCCGTTGCGGTATTAATTGCAAATCCTTTTATGAAAATAGAAGAGCTGTTCGATGGTGATTTTGACATAGCGCTTCCGATAGTTGCAATTCCTACCACCAGTGGAACAGGAAGCGAAGTAACTGAATTTTCCGTTTTGAACTCTCCTGAAAATAGGAAAAAAAGCTTTAAAAGCGATGTAATTTTTCCTGATATAAGCTTTATAGATCCTAAATATACTCTTGATCTTCCGACTGAACTTACAATAACGACTGCCTGTGATGCTCTTTCACACAGCATAGAAGGTTCTTTATCTCTGAAATCCACTATACTTACTGATCTTTATGCGGCAAAGGCTATTGAGTTAATAAAAGAAAATCTTCCTAAGCTTGTGAACTCTTCCTTGGTTTTATCCGAAGAAGAAAGATATGAATGCAGGCAGGCTCTATCTCTGGCATCGATGCTTGGAGGTATGGTTATATCTCAGACAGGGACGGTTTTGCCTCATTCGTTCGGTTACAACATGACAACTTTTTACGGGATAAGACACGGAGTTGCGACTATAATCTTTTTGCCTAGTGTTTTGCGTAAGGCTGAAAGGACTAATCCTGAAAAGTTGAGAGTCTTTAAGGAAAGTTTTAAATCAGTAGATAAGTTTGATGATTTTCTTGAAAAATTGGGAGTTTACAAGAACATTCCAAAGCTTTCTGAAAAGGATTTAGTCGATTTTTCACAGTTTGTGGCAAAATCGATGCATGTCTCCGTTACTCCGGGTAATATAACGTATGAAGATATAATATCCATATATAAGGAGGTTTGTGGATGATTGCTCATTTAAGGAAAGATATAAAGTCGAGGGTGCTTAACGGTCATCCATGGATTTATGAAAACGAGATAGAGTCTGTAGAATCTGGGGTAAAAGAAGGAGACATACTCAGCGTTTTTTTTGGTAAAAATTTTATAGGCAAAGGCTACTATAATCCTAATTCTGTTATAAGAATAAGGATTCTGACCAGAAAAAACGAGGAAATCAATAAGGATTTTTTTTATAAAAAAATACTAAAGGCTTATGAATACAGAAGATCACTTTTTCCGGGATCGAACACTTACAGACTTGTCTTTGCAGAGTCTGACGGTCTTCCTGGTCTGGTTGTAGACAGATTTGACGACTACGTTATATTCCAGATAAATACTTTGGGAATATACGAACATAAAGATGATATTATAGAGAGTATAGTGAAAATACTTAATCCCAAGGGAATATATGAAAAGGATGATGAAAGGAGCGCCCAGAAAGAAAAGTTTGTACCGTATCAAGGCTGGGTGTACGCAAACGGTCCAGAATTGATTGAATTTGCAATCGAAGGTGTTAAGTTCATATGTGATGTGCAGGGTCAGAAGACCGGTTTTTTTCTTGATCAGCGCATCAATGCACAGAATATAGCCAAGTATGCATCGAACAAAAAAGTGTTGGATGCCTTTGCCTATACAGGCAATTTTGGTATACATTCTCTTAAGGGTGGAGCGAAGTTTGTAACTTTTATAGACTATTCAGAAAGGGCCCTCAAAATACTTGAAGAAACCCTTAAGCTGAACAAATTTTCTGCGGAAAGATATGAGCTTGTCAATGCCAATACTTTTGATTATCTGAGAGTTCTTGATGATACCAGCAGATATTACGATATAACTGTAATAGATCCTCCATCCCTCGCCAAGTCCAGAGATTCCAAGGCAAACGCTATAAAAGGCTATAAGGAGCTTAATCTGAGAGCGATGAAGATAACCCGCAGCGGAGGTTATCTCTGTACTTCTTCATGTACACAGATTGTCTATGAAGAAGATTTCAGGAAGATTATCTTTGAAGCGGCACAGGATACAGGAAAGAAGCTTACCGTTGTATACAGGGGCATGCAGTCTCCCGATCATCCTCTCATATATAATATATTTGAAACTGAGTATCTTAAACATTATTTTATAAGAGTTGAAAACCTTGAAGAGTTCTGAAAATAATTAAAAAAAATAAATCGGAGGTGAATATTATGTTCTGGTATGATCCGTCGTTTTTGATTCTTATACCTGCATTTTTCCTGACTCTTTGGGCACAGATATCAGTTCAGTCGACATTCAATACATATTCCAGAAAAAGATCCGCTCTTGGAGAGACAGGTGCTGCATTCGCCAGGAGGCTGCTGGATTCAGCCGGACTTTATGATGTAAAGGTAGAGTTTGTGAATGGTTTTCTTTCTGACCATTATGATCCATCTTCAAAGGTTCTTAGACTTTCAAAATCCACATATGGTTCTTTATCTGTGGCGGCTTTGGGTGTAGTTGCCCACGAAGTCGGACACGCCATACAGCATGCTAAAAACTATCAGCCCTTGATGATAAGAAATATTTCTGTTCCTCTTGCTAACATGGGTTCAACGCTTTCATGGGTGATATTTTTTATGGGTCTTATATTTTCCACTCCACTGTTGCTTAAGGCCGGTATATTTCTATTTATTTTTGTGGTCTTATTTACCCTTATAACGTTGCCGGTGGAGTTTGATGCCAGCAAAAGAGCTATAAAGATGCTTCCGGTAGTCGGAATGCCGTCTTCTGAAGTAGATGAAGCCAAAAAGGTACTTAATGCAGCCGCTATGACATATGTTGCAGCAGCATTCATGGCTATTTCACAACTTTTGAGAATGGTTTTGATTGCAGGTGCTGTTGACAGAAGAGATTAACAATGGAGAGAGAACTGGCATATAAACTGCTCAGGCAGTATGAAAAGAAGGAAACCATATCCAATGAAAGTGTAAAACAAGCACGAAATATGCTTGATGAAAGGAGTTTTGGCCTTTTCAAATCTTTGGTCTGGGGAAGCATAAGAAATATAGCCAAAGAGGATTGGCTGATCTCCAAGTTTGTTGACAAGCCTAAAGATCTTACTCCGGCCTCGCTTTGGTTGCTGAGGCTGGGGTTTTATCAGTTAATATCAGGTTTTGACGAGCATGCGGCAGTTTATGAGACAGTTGCACTTGTATCCAGTAAGAAAAGCAAATCTTTTATAAATGCTGTTCTCAGGAATTATATAAGAGCAAAGGATACTTTGGGCAATGAACCGGAAAATGTCAAGTACCTTCTTCCGAAATGGCTTTATGAATATATAAGAAAGAGACATACTTTTTCTTCTTCCATAATAAAGTTTAATACATCCACGCCACGCAGAAGCATAAGGGTTAATTCATTAAAAACTTCCCGTGAAGAGCTTTTGCAGATGCTTGCAGATTCAAAAATAGCTGCACAAACAGCAAAATACTCTCCATATGGTATTTATATTGATGAAGACTCTCTGGCCCTGGAGGAAACGGAACTTTACAGAAAAGGCTATTTTTATATACAGAATGAATCCTCGCAGCTGATTCCTATTATCTTAAATCCGCAGATAGGAGAGCAGTTGCTCGATCTTTGTTCGGCTCCGGGAGGAAAATGTACTTTTTCTGCTGAGCTTATGAAAAATACCGGCAGTATAAAGGCAGTAGATAACGATATTTCAAGACTGGAAAGTGTTTCTGCCAACTGTAAGAGACATGGGATTACAAATGTTTCTGTCCAGCTCAATGATGCTTCCGAGTTCAGAGATGCTTTTGAGTATGATAAACTTATGCTTGATGTGCCATGTACTTCTCTTGGTACTGCTTATGCTCATCCTGAAGTGCTTTTCAGGGTTAAAAAGGAAGATTTTGAAAGATATGCTCAGATACAGAGAAAAATTCTCACCAATGCTATGAGTAATATAAAGGTTAAAGGGGAGATAGCTTATTCGACTTGCACTCTATCGTGGGAAGAAAACACAGGAAACATGAAATGGCTTAAGAAGAACTTTAATGTAAGTTTTTTGGATCTGAGAGAAAGACTCGGCAGTCTTGGAGTAAAGTTTCACTTTGACGGATATGGTGCGTACATATTCCATGACGAAGGATTGATACCTTTTTATATTGCAATGTTCAGAAAAGAAACGCTAAAAACGGAGGAAAAAAATGACTAAGAAAAATATACTTGATTTTGAATACGAGGAGTTAGAAGTTTTTTTAAAGAACGAACTTAACATAGAGAAGTTCAGAACCAAACAGGTTGCCGATTGGATATACAAAAAGCATGTCTTTACATTCTCAGAGATGACCAATCTTTCTCAACAGGTCAAGGACAAATTGGAGGAACGTCTCTATATAGGCATTCCGGAGATTGTGGATATGCAGGTTTCAAAAGTAGACGGCACCATAAAGTTTCTTCTTCAGTTTATGGACGGAGCAAAAGTGGAATCAGTGATCATGTACTATGCCAACAGAGTTTCTGCCTGTATATCTTCACAGGTAGGATGTCCTCTTAAGTGTAGCTTTTGCTGGACAGGAAAGGGAGGATTTACAAGGCATCTTACCAGCGGTGAGATTGTTTCACAGGTCCTTGCTATGGAAAAGGCAAAAGAGCTTAACATAAATAATATAGTTTTTATGGGAATGGGCGAGCCTCTTTTGAATTATGAAAATACAATGAAATCCATAAGGATAATGAACGAAGAAAATTTCAGAAATATAGGCGCACGGCATATAACTATTTCTACATCAGGAATAGCCGATAAGATAGAAGAGTTGGGAGATGTAAAACTTGACATAAGGCTTTCTCTTTCTCTTCATGCTCCTAATAATCAGAAAAGGGATAGAATAATGCCCGTAAATTCAAAGTATCCTGTTGAAGAGGTTATGCAAGCCTGCAGAAACTACCAGAAAAAAACCAAAAACAGAGTTACCATAGAGTACACTCTTATAAGAAATTTCAATGAAACCAAGGAAGATGCGCTTGAACTGGCAACGCTTCTTGAGGGGTTGAAGGTAATGATAAACCTCATACCGGTCAATCCTAATCCTAAAGGATATGAAAGACCTTCGAGACCATTTATGATAAAGTTTGCAGAGGAGCTTAGAAATAAAGGATTTGAAGTCAGTTTAAGAGCAGAGAGAGGAACCGATATTGATGCGGCTTGTGGTCAGCTTAGAAAACGCAACATAGAACGTACAGAGGTGCGTGATGAAAAAAGGAATTCTTAAAGGGCTCATCCATATTCTGATGGTTATTTTTGGGCTTTTTGCCGCAGGAATTCTTTCGATACTTATAATGATGGTTTATACCAGCTCGGCAAAAAAAGTTGAGGTTCCTTATCTTATAGGTGAGACGAAGAATGTCGGCATCCAGGCTCTTAAAGAAAAAGGCCTTATACCTGTTGTAGACGGAACGGGAGATACCGTTCTTTATACAGATCCTAAAGCGGGAGTAAAAGTAAAAGCTGGTCATCATGTTCTTATACAGCTAAGAAGTATTGATATACAAAAAGTGCCCGATCTTATAGGGGTTCCGCTTGAAGTCGCAGATCAGTTTCTTGTTCAGTACAAGATAACCTATACTGTGCAGAAGATAAGAACCAGTGACAGTACCAAGCACGGTATTGTTCTTGAAATGTCTCCGGATGTTGGAGAAGAATTGAATAAAAATGCTATAAAACTTATAATCGGTGTTTATGAGGGGTGACGAGTGTCCTGGGAAAAAGCGGTTGTCATAAGGTTCCATTCCAACATGGTTTCAGCGGTGGATATTCAGACGAATAAACGTTTAGAGTGTGTCTTGCCAGGTAAGTTTAAACAGCAGCATATACGGCCGGTTGTAGGAGATTATATAGAGTACTCGTCTGAGGAAAATGCCGAATATGCAAAGGTTGAGAATATCCTTCCGAGGAAGAATGAACTTTACAGACCCAAAATAGCCAATGTCGATCAGGTGGTGCTTGTAACTACAATAAAAAATCCTTCTGTAGACAACATTATAGTTGATAAGTTTCTTATTCAGGTTCAGAAACAACGGCTTGAGTGTGTAATTGTGGTAAACAAAATAGACCTTCTGCAAACAGCACAGGAGAAAGAACTGCTTGATAGGTTTGTGGCAGCATACTCAAAAATACTTAAAGTCATAACGGTATCTGTTAAGCAAGATATTGGGATTGAAGAAGTAAGGAATACTCTTTGCGGTAAGATAACTACTACAGCCGGAATGTCCGGAGTCGGAAAATCAAGTCTGATAAATAAACTCGACAGTACTTTGAATTTGAAGGTAAATGAAATATCAGACAGGCTTAAACGCGGCAGACACACTACAACCTTTTCCGAGCTCATAGCCTTTTCATTTGGCGGATTCCTTGCAGATACACCCGGTTTTGCAAATCTTGAACTCAGAAACTTTGAATGTGCGACACTTAAGGATTTTTTCCCGGAGTTTGGAATATATGAACCGTACTGTGCATTTAACGACTGTGTTCATATAAATGAGCCCGGTTGTGCAGTTAAGCAAGCCGTTCAAGAAAAAGAAATATCGTCTGAAAGATACAATAACTACTTGAGCATATACAGAGAAATAAAAGAAAGTGGTGAGAAAAAATGGTAAAGTTCTTTCCTTCTTTGCTGGCGGCAAATTTTTTTGATCTGTCCGGTGATATCAGAAAAATAGAAAAAATATCCGACGGACTTCATTTGGACGTCATGGATGGATTTTTTGTTCCGAATATATCCTTTGGATTTCCTGTAATAAAGTCAGTCAGAGAAAACACAGATATGTTTTTTGATACTCATCTTATGATAGAAAGTCCAGAAAGATATATTGATAGATTCTGTGAGCTATCTGATGCAGTTACAGTTCACTACGAATCGACAGTTCATCTTCACAGAGCAGTAAGCATGATAAAGGAAAAAGGCTGTAAAGCCGGTGTTTCTTTGAATCCTTCAACTCCGGTTGCGGTTCTTCAGGAGATACTTCCTTATCTGGATACAGTGCTTATAATGAGTGTGAATCCAGGCTTTACGGGACAGAAGTTCATAGAAACTTCTGTTCAGAAAGTAGCACGGTTAGCAGGACTTTGTGGGATATTGGACTGTAATGTTGAAATAATGGTAGACGGAGGAGTCAACTCCGGGAATATCCAAAAACTCTACGATGCAGGAGCAACATCCTTTGTCCTTGGAGCAGCGGTGTTTCATGCAGATGATCCACAGACCGCAATTCAGGAGCTACGAAAGGCGGTAGAATGATTTTGGAGAAAATTAAAGTAATGCTTGCCACGACAAGCAAGCACAAGGTTGCAGAAGTATCTGAGATTATTAAAGAATATGCTCAGGTGTATTCTATGCAGGACAGTCCTGATGTTGAGGAAACAGGAAAAACTTTTATAGAAAACTCTGTCATAAAAGCTGTTACTGTAGGAAACATGTTAAACCAAAAAGTAATGGCCGATGATTCAGGGCTTTGTATAAAAGCGCTGGATGGTTTTCCTGGGATATACTCTGCCAGATATATGTCAGACAGGTCTTTTGAAGAAAAGATGCAGAGTATCTTGACCAAGATGGACGGTATAAGTGACCGACAGGCATACTTTGCTTGTGCTGCCACTTTTTATGATCCTGTTACGCTTACGTTGGTTTCGTATGAAGCCCGTGTTTACGGAAATATAAGCATTCAAATTATGGGAAACGGAGGATTCGGGTACGATCCCATTTTCATTCCTCAGGGTGAAACGAAATCTTTCGGGCAGCTCCCGGCTGAGTTTAAGAATAAATGCAGTCACAGGGCTCAAGCTTTTACAGAACTTATGGAAAAGATAAAAAAAATATACGGATAAAATGGAATGCACCCCACTTCAGCTTTCAATGAAAAAGGGGTGCATTTAAATTATATGTAAGTACTTTCAGGTTTTGAACTGATTAAGTATCAGACTGAGTTTTTTTGATAGAACAGACATAACCTCTGAATGATCTTTTATCTTTTTAGAGATTGCTTTTTGATTGGAGCATGTTTCTGCTACCTCTGTTATCTCTGACTGAATAACGACAAGAGCTTTAGATAAGTTTTTTAGGTTAACAATAATATTGGAGGTTTCAGAAAAATTATCCTGAGTTATTTTCTTCATTTTATCAAGCATCACTGACAGTTCAACTATTTTTTCAATGATTGAAGAAAACTCTGAGGAAACCCCCATGATATTTGAATTATTTGTTCGTATATCTTCAAGACATTCCGCAGAAAGATTTTTGGCTTTATCTCCATCATCCTTTATCTGTTTCAAAACTATATATATTTTTTCGGTTGCAGTTTTACTTTCGGATGCAAGTTTTCGTATTTCTGAGGCAACCACCCCGAAGCTCTTTCCGTTTTCACCGGCTTTGGCTGCTTGTATTGAAGCATTAACGGCAAGCATATTTGTCTGTGAGGTTATTTTTTCTATTGCATGCACTATCTCTTCTATTGATTCCGAGTGTTTTGCGAGTACTCCTACATATCTATCAGAAAGTTCAATCCTTTGAATGGTTTTTTCTGAAAAATCAAGACATTGATTGATTTTTGATAGTCCATAATAAGACTCTTTTTTTATATCGCCCGCAAAAACTTCTATTTTTTCAGAGTACGAGTGGTTTTCGTTCATATCTGATTCAAGATGTTGCATATACTTTTCAAAATCTAACAGGGCAAGTTTGAAACGGTCAGTTTTGCTGTGGGTTTGGGTCATATCTGCATGAAGTCTGTCCGAAGAGTCTTTTAAGGTATGGGAAATTATTTTAAAATCATTTGAAGAAGAACTCAGTTCGTTAGTAGTGTCAAGAATGGCGGCCATTACGTCACGGAGTTTTTCGGTAACCTCATTTATTTTACAGCTTATTCGGTATATCTCATCTTTGGTTCTTACTCGCAGATCTTTTTTCAAATTTCCTTGTTTTATTATTTCAAGACCTTTTTCAAGATCTTTCAAAGGATTAAGTAAAAAGGCTCCGGTTAAAATATACATAAAAGTTGAAATAACTGTTATCAAGACTACCGTTATTGAAAGTAGCCGTATTATTCTGTCAAGTTCAGCGTTTAAAATCTTTTTATCTATATATGCTCCTATCTTCCAGCCATTTTCCGAAGCTATATCCGCCGATACTAAGATTCTATCTTGAGTAATGTCTGCAGTTGTACTGAAGAAACTGCCATCATCTGTAATAAGAGATGAGCTTACAACCCCGACAATGTTTATATCTCCTACTGATAATTTAATAAAGTCAGGTTTTATCTTTAATATGCTAAAACCTATTACTTTTAAGGTTTCATCATATACTCTGAAGTAAGCATTCAAAAATGTATCTGAACCTTTTGTTTCAACTCTGATATACGTATCTTCAGGACATGTTTTGAAAATTTGTAAGCCTTCATCTGAAAAATCCTCTTTTTCACCTTCCAAAGAGCTAAAAGCTTTACCGGATTCAGATATCAAAATAATATCGTAAAAATCTTCTTCTTTTTCAAGAATTTTAGTAGTAAGTTCTGACTTGATCATATCCCAGTAACTAAGGACAAGAGAATCCTTTATAAGCCAGCTGTTTTTTATATATCCTGAGTAATGTAAAATTATTCCATCGAGATAGTTTTCAAGCTGCTGCGATTTCAAACTCAGTATTTTACGTGTAAACTGTTCGTTTTGGCTGACTATGCTTTGGGTAACGGTTGAATAGGTTATGGCGAGTATCAAAAAATAAGCCAGAGAAGAAATGATTATTGAGATCAAAGCTATTTTGAACTTAATGCTTTTCAAAGCAGCACCTTCTTTTATTATTTTGAAATAATTATAAGTTATGATCTTTCAACAAGTATTAACTCATATTAAGATAATAAAGAAAGACTGCCTTATAAATAAAAGGTACAGCCTTATCGGACTGTACCTTTTATTTAAACAGGAGCTTTGTGTGGATGAACCGTAAAGACGATAATGGTTAACTTGAATACTTGCGCTTTTTAAACCTGAAAACAGCTATAAGTCCTATAAAGATTGCTGCAAAAGATACTCCGAGTGCTGCATATTCTAAGGTATGATCTGCTTGCCTAAAAGGACTGTTTCTGTTTATTTCATTTTTGCGCATATTCTGACCATTAGGAAGTATAGGAGTTGAATTTAAAGCCGTTTCGGATGATATGGCTGTTGTTGATGATGCTTGGGTGGAGTTTTGAAATTGAAAGTTCCCGGGCTGGTCTTGATTTGGTCTTGGACCAAAGCCTCTTTTTTCACTGAACTCTGGAGGCTGACGTGAAGAAAATCCCTCCGGTGGTTCAGGCATGTTTCCGGGCTGCATATTTTCTTGTCCCTGATTATCAGGCGGCTCCATACTTTGCATATCTGCAGGAGGCTGTCCGAATTGATTTGGCATACTCTGAGCACCGTTTTGCTCTCCAGGTGCCTGAAATTGTCGCATTTGCGTTCCGGATGCATCTGCTGTATCAAAAAAATCTTGTGACTGCTGATTTGTGTTCATCATTCTATCTCCGACGTTTTTTCCGCCGCCCATGGTTCCCAAAGCTGTAAGATTGAGTGATGACTGGATATTTCCATACTCTGTGCTTGGCTGTGACCCTTCGAGCTGTGCTTTAATGCTCAAAGTTCTGTCTTTTCCATAAATTATCATATTTTCCAGAGCTGATTGATACTCTTCATAAGTATAAAATGCCATAGAATCGTTTTTTACATAAGAGTCAATCATGGAACTTACCTGTTTGATCCTTTCATAGTACTTACCGCTGTCAATAAACTCCTGTATAAGCTTTTGTAGATATGAATGATACATGGTTTTGTACTTGTCGACTTCTAGAAGCTTTGAAATAAGAGGGCTGTTCTGCATACTATCGGTAACAGGGGCATCTATAGGAAAATTTATGACTCTTGATGTCTGCTGCATTTGAAAAGCGCCAAATGAAAGGTGCAGATCCCAAGGTAAAATTTCGAATAGTCCGTTATTCTCCAGCAGATAGTAGTTGTGCTTCATGGAGCCTGCGTAAGAATCAAGATTAACCAGAAAAGTATTAACCGCAAAGTATTTAAGAACTTCTTCAGTGTTAATGTGCTTTTCAATATCTGAAAGAGTGCTCAGACTTTTCATCATCTCAATAGCCTTCATCTTATCATCATCACCGGTAGTTTCAAAGAGCGTATAATCGAATATTCCGCTGTAGCTTGAAAGATTGTCATCGGTGTATACAAGGTTGGTACCCGTAGAACCGTTTCTTCCGAATCCGCCAGGCTGTTGTCCGTCTTCCCCGTTCATTTCCATTGTTTCCGGTTTATAAACATTTACTTTGGAAAGATCATCGTAGTATCTTTCAACAAAAGTATCGTCTATATCTTCATTGGCAATGTAAAATCCCCAAGGTTCACCGTTTACACTTATGCTGGCATAAGCATATCCCGGTACAGGCACACCAAGAGCGCTGAACATCTCATATGACATATACTCCTTCATATAAGAAGCATCACCTATCATATTATTCAGAGCTATCTTCTGCAATCCAAATAGAGTCTGATCTTTCACATACTCCCCAAAATCCAGCTTGAAACTGTATCTTTGAGGTTGCGAAGATGATCTGATCATGCTTAGTGAGGCATTACCTTTGGTTCTTATTCCGACGTTGTAGTATTTTTTGGAGTTTACAGAAACATTGCATGTATAGTACTCCTGTGCGGTTGCATTTTCAAGCATCTCAGTCCATTTTTCCTTATCTATGAAAATATTTATGTCTATGATTTGGTTTTTATCAAATATTTTTACCATATATTCAGGTGTTTGAGATTTTTTTAAGCCTGAAAGATCGCAAAAGAAAACCAGCCATATAATAAGAAGTACTGCACAACAAACAGATAATACAGTTACAACTGTGATCGCCTTTTCTTTCATCATGTCACACCGCCTTTTATTTACTGCCGATATCAGGCCATGTACTCTCCATTGTAGCTGACCATAACAACATTTTTAATGCCACTCATATTTCCAAGAGAGTTTACGAACTCTGTTGAGGAACTTTTAAGCCTTATTTCAACGGTTGTTTCTATACCGTTTTCTCTGGAAACAGTTTTTGACTTTACAACATGCTTTTTTACATTATTTGATACGAATTCAAGGGCTTGTTTTTCAGTGCTGTCATTTTCACAGTTAAGTATGAGAATATAAGGATTATCTATGCTTTTCTTATTGACAAATACAAGCAGTATAAAACCTATTAGTATTGAGCCGAATACGCCAAGAATTATGAGACCTGCGCCCAGAATTATGCCTGCGCTGATAGACCAGAAAAGGAAAACAATATCAATCGGTTCCTTTATGGCACTTCTGAACCGGACGATAGAAAGTGCGCCTACCATTCCAAGGGATAAAATAATATTTGATGTAACGGCCAGGATGATAAGAGTGGTTATAAGGGTAAGAGCCATTAAAGAAACACAGAAGCTCTGCGAGTAAAGTACACCCCTGAAGGTCTTTTTATAAACTGCCATAATGAAAAGACCCACTGCAAAGGCTAATGCAAGAGCAACCAGCATATCAACAAAAGAAAAAGAAGATACCTTCTCAAGGAAGTTAGACTTAAAAATATCACTAAAATTTACCGTACTGTTCATATAAACTCCTCCTATATAAAAATATTGAATTAAAGATACTGTCTTCCTAAAGCATATTTTGAAGCTGAAATCTGCCTTCTTTCATTAAGCTGGATGCAGTCGGAGATAATCTGGGGTAAGAACCTGTCATACTTTACTTCAAGAATTATCTGGTTTCGCTCAAGAGAAGAAACAAGAACAAGTTCTGGATTTAAAATATCAACTGATCCCAATGCAGTTTTTATGTCCATATCAAAAGTAATTCGTACATTTCCATACGGATAAAAAAAAGCCTGCCTTTTATACTCTATTATTGTTCTGGGTCGAAGCATATCGTTCTTTATCTTTGAAAAAAAATCGTTGAATAGAGGAATATTGCTGTGTGAAAGAAAGTCATAACTACCGTTAATTAAATCGGTGCATTGAGATTTGGTTATCTCCTTGGAAAATTTGGTTGTAAATCTATCTTTCTTAATCTTCTTTTCCAGTTTTATAAGTTTGTGGTTATTGTTGTAAAGACGTATCCGGTACTTCTCTCTATGATCTGTTCCAAGAGCTTTTTCTGCAAGAACCTTGTTGTTGTAGTTCTCAAAGTAAAGACTTCTGACTGTGTACTCTCCGTTTTTATCGGCATTGGTATCGTAAGAAGCGATAAACTTAAGTCTGTTTCGGATAGCCAAGTAATCTGAAAAATTAATGAAGTGTTTCAATTCCGATCTGGGTATCATATTTAGCTCCTTTCATACTGAGAATGACTTTAGTATAGAACTACGTACTTAGAGAAATCTTAAGAAATATTAAGAAAATTAAGAAAATTTTAAGAAATGCCTAGAAAATAAAAAAAATCTGTGGCCTGGTGGGACCACAGATACGAAAGGGGTTTTACGTGTATGGAAAAAAGTACATCACATAAATTCTGAAAATGGGAGGAAGCTTTCAGAAAATAGCTGGTTTAAATTAGTATTACTCTGAAATATGAAAAAGTGATACGTGAAAAAAAGTCAATAAGTAAAATAAATCATTTTTGTTATATTCAGAGTATAACATATAAATTATCTTTTTGCAATACATAAATTAAAAACAAATAAACAATAGTGTTTTTAAAGAGTATAAAAAAAATAAAGGAAAAAACAAAATTTATTATAATGAAAAAATGAAAAAAAGTATATAAAATATAGAAAATGTCTGTTAGTTGTCTTTTAATAAGGTTGAATGTCCTAATGTGTGTTTAAAGGTAGTGCTCTTTTGAACAAAAAATTTTATATAATGAAAATGATGAATAAAAATTTAGTATATTAAAAAAGAGGTGAAAAATATACTGACTCTTGGGAAAAAAATTAAGGAGTATCGTTTAAAAAGCAGAATGACTCTTAAAGATCTTAGTGAAAAAACAGGACTGTCAGCCGGTTTTCTTTCCCAGCTTGAACGCGGCATGTCCACAGTTGCTATAGACTCGCTCATGAATATTGCAAAGGCTCTTGATACAAATATAAAAGAATTCTTTTCTGACGAGGACATAATGGCAGGAGAGATCGTACGCAGTTATGAAAGGGAGGTTCTGAAGATACATGAAAATGGGTATATTCATTATCTTTTGTCTGCCAACCAGGATACAAAAAATATTCTTCCTCGCGTAGTCGAGATTCTTCCGCAGAAGAACACCGAAAAAATTCAGAAATACAGTCACGAAGGAGAAGAGTTTGTTTTTGTGCTTGAAGGTATTCTTACTCTATATCTTGCAGGAGAAATATACGATCTTTATCCAGGTGACAGTGCACATTATATCTCCCGCAAGCCACACAACTGGCAAAACAGAACCAATAAAACTGTAAAAATACTATCTGTAAACAGTCCGAATTTTTTGAAGGAAGGTCGAAGCTATGGTTTTTAAGATACAGCGTTTTTCACTGCATGATGGCCCCGGCATAAGAACTGTGGTGTTTTTCAAGGGCTGTCCGCTCAGATGCTTTTGGTGTCATAATCCTGAAGGCCAGAGCTTTGAAAAGGATCTTATGTTTTATGCTTCTAGGTGCAAAATGTGTGGAAAATGTATAGAAGCATGTCCAAAAGAAGCTATATACTTCTACCAGGGAAGAATAACAACCGATCTTTCAAAATGCATAAAGTGCGGAAGATGTGTTATGATATGTCCTAACCAGGCCAGAGAAGTTATTGGAACAGAAATGGATGTTGATGAGATAACCGACGTTGTGCTGAAGGATATGGATTTTTATGAGCAGAGCGGTGGAGGTGTGACAATTTCCGGTGGTGAGCCTCTGGCAAATACTCAATCGCTGGAGTTACTAAGAAGACTTAAACGTGAAAATATTCATACGGCTGTAGAAACAAGCGGCTACTGCCAGTGGGAGTATATGAAGGAAGCTGCTCGTCATACAGATTTATTTTTATACGATCTTAAAGTTGCCGATAATCAAAAGCATATAGAATATACAGGCTGTTCTGTCGAGCCTATCGTAGATAATCTTAAAAAGCTTAGTTCATTAGAAAGTGAGATCCTTGTAAGGATACCGCTTATCAATGGAGTGAACACACAGTTCAAAGAGCTGGAACAGATGGATAATATTCTAAAATACTGTGAAATAAAGAAAATCCAGCTTCTATCTTATCATGATTATGCTAAAAACAAATATGATGCTTTAGCAAGAAATTATCAAGCAGATAACCAGAACAAACTTCCGCCGGGAACTTTTGCACAGGTGCAGGAGTTTTTCAGAAAGCGGAACTATGAGGTAGGTGGATGAAGTGACTGAAAGAGTTGAAAAGCTTAGGAAAGAAAGTCTTGAAGTCCAGGCGAGAATCTCTATGGAAAGAGCGGTTTTAATGACACAGGCTTATGAAAAATATGAGGGCAGGGTACCGGTTCCGGTGCTAAGGGCACTTGCATTTAAACATATTATGGAGAACAAACATATAGATATATATGACGGAGAGCTTATAGTGGGAGAAAGGGGGCCTTCACCCGCTCATACTCCTACCTTTCCTGAGCTGTGCTGTCATAGTTCTGAAGATTTTGAAATAATTGACAAGAGAGAGAAAATCTTTTTTAAAACCGATGAGCAGTCGAAAAAAATCCAAAGAGAGAAGATAATTCCTTTTTGGCAGGAAAGAGCTTTAAGGGGTCGTATACTTGCCATGATGTCACAGGAATGGAAGGATTGTTACAGTGCAGGAATGTTTACTGAGTTTATGGAGCAGCGTGGACCTGGTCATACAGTGGCTGATGATAAAATATACAGGAAAGGATTTTTAGATTTTAAAAACGAGATAAAAAAATCTATCGAACTTCTTGATTGGGAAAAAGATTTTAATGCTCTGAACAAGTATGATGAACTTACAGCTATGGATATCTGCTGCGATGCCATAATTACTTATGCCAGACGTTATTCGGCTCTTGCACAAAAAAAGAGTGAGGAAGAAAAGAATGAAAAAAGAAAAGAAGAACTTCAGGAAATAAGCCGCATCTGCCGGAAAGTGCCTGAGTATAAGCCGGATACTGTTCATGAAGCTCTTCAGATGTACTGGTTTGTCCATATAGGAGTAATTTCAGAGATGAACAACTGGGATTCATTCAATCCTGGCAGGCTTGATCAGCACCTTTTCCCTTTTTACAGCAAACAGTTGATGGAAGGTACTATTGACAGGGAAAAAGCAAAAGAGCTTTTGGAATGCTTCTGGGTGAAGTTCAACAATCAGCCTGCTCCTCCAAAAGTAGGCGTTACACTCAAAGAAAGCAGTACTTATACTGATTTTGCAAATATAAATATCGGCGGACTCAAATCGGATGGTTCCGACGGTGTTAATGAGTTATCGTATCTGCTTCTTGAGGTTGTTGATGAGATGAGACTTTTGCAGCCCAGTTCAAATGTTCAGATAAGTAAAAAATCACCTGATGCTTTTTTACTTAAGGCTCTAGATGTAATAAAAAAAGGTTGGGGACAGCCGTCGGTCTTTAATGCCGATGCTGTTGTCCAGGAAATGATTCTGGCGGGAAAAAGCATAGAAGATGCAAGATGCGGTGGAACAAGCGGATGTGTCGAAACAGGGGCTTTTGGCAAAGAAGCATATATCCTTACAGGATACTTTAATCTTCCTAAAGTCCTTGAAATAACCTTAAATAACGGATACGATACCAATACCCACAAACAGATAGGGCTGAATATCAAAATTGAAGAAGCCGGAAGTTATACAGAGTTTTTTGAGATCTACAAAAAGCAGCTGAATCATTTTATAGATATAAAACTAAAAGGAAATATGATAATTGAAAAGATGTATTCCGAGTATATACCCGTTCCCTTTTTATCTGTGGTAATAGATGACTGCATAAAAAAAGGGAGTGACTATAACTCCGGAGGCGCAAGATATAACACAAGCTATATTCAGGGTGTAGGCATAGGAAGTATCACGGATAGCCTGAGTTCACTGAAGCAACACGTTTTTGAAGAAAAAAATTTTTCAGTTATGCAGGTTAAAGAGATACTTGCTAAAAATTTTTCCGGATATGACGATGCGTACAAGCTTTTTAAAAGCTACACTCATAAGTATGGAAACGATGATGATTATGCAGACAGTATAATGAAAGAGGTTTTTGAAGCTTTCTACTCTTGTGTTACCGATAGAAACAACGTAAAAGGAGGGAAATATAGGATTGATATGCTTCCAACCACTTGTCACATATATTTTGGAAGTGTCTGCGGAGCTTCTGCCGACGGAAGAAAAGCTTTTGAGCCTCTTTCAGAAGGAATTTCTCCGGCACGAGATGCTGACCAAAACGGTCCTACGGCGGTTATTAAATCAGCTTCTAAGATGGATCATATAAGAACTGGCGGCACTCTTTTGAATCAGAAATTTCTTCCAAGTGTCTTTGAAGACCAGGAAAACATAGTAAAGATAAAGGATCTTATAAGAGTATATTTTAAGCGTGACGGACATCATATACAGTTTAACGTTGTCAGCCGTGATACCCTTCTAAAAGCACAGAAGAATCCTCAGCAATACAGCAATCTTATAGTAAGGGTTGCAGGATACAGTGATTATTTCAATAATCTTTCCCCGGAACTGCAAAATGAGATAATAAACCGAACCGAGCAGCAAATATAAAATAAAGGCGTGCAAATTGATGCACGCCCTTTTTTTATATTCTATAACGTTCTACTTTTTTAATATAATCGATGAACTCCTGTAAGTTATATACGCAGCTCTCATCTTCATCTGCCTTTCTTACAGAAATAACAGAGTTTGAAACTTCTCTTTCCCCAAGTACAACTATATACGGTATTTTTAAAAGTACAGTCTGACGTATACGTTTTGAAAGACTTTCTTCGCTATCAATCAGGACTGCTCTGACAGCTTTTTCTTCCAGCATTCTGAAGATAGTACAGCCATACTCCGAATACTTTGAGCTTATAGGCATAACAGCAACCTGTACCGGCGAAAGCCATAAAGGCAGTTGACCCTTGGTATGTTCAAGCAATATTCCGATAAAACGTTCCAGTGATCCCAGCAGGGTTCTATGGAGCATGAAAGGTGTTTGTTTTTCTCCATGCGCATCTGTATATTCAAGTTCAAATCTCTGCGGAAGATTAAAATCGAGCTGCAATGTACTGCACTGCCATTTCCTTCCCAGACAGTCGTTGATCATAATGTCGATTGAGGGACCATAAAATTTTGCTTCTCCCTCAGAAATACAATAAGTATAATTCAATGCTTCAAGTGAAGATTTAAGAGCAGCTTCTGCTTTATCCCAATCTGCATCGTCTCCAAGATATTTGGCCATTTTTTCAGGGCTTCTTACCGATACCGCAAACGAAAAATTCTTAAAACCAAACTCGCCTATCATATCAACGGACATTTTAATTACCTGCTGTATCTGCTCGGAAAGCTGGTTCGGACAGACAAAAATATGTGCATCGTCCTGAGTAAACTGTCTGACCCGCATTAAACCGTGCAAAGTACCTGAAAGTTCATTTCTGTGAACTAAACCCAGCTCCGCAACCTTAAGCGGAAGATCTCTGTAAGATCTGTTTTTTTCAAGGTAGTACAGAATACTTCCAGGGCAGCTCATAGGCTTTATGGCATACTCTTTTTCTTCAATTTGAGTTGTATACATACTCTCTTTGTAAAGCTCCCAGTGACCCGATTGTTTCCATAAGCTTGAATCTAAAAGTATAGGAGTGCTTATTTCCCTGAAACCGTTCTTCCTGTGTACTTTTCTCCAGTAGCTTACAATAAGATTTCGCAGGATAAGGCCATTTTCATGCCAGAAAACACTTCCGGGAGCCTGTGGATGAAATGAAAAAAGCTCAAGCTGTTTTCCTATTACCCTGTGATCATGCTTTTTAAGCAGTTCTGAATAGGCTATGAACTCTTCTAATGCTTCTTGATTTTCAAACGCTATGCCTGAAATTCTTGTGAGCATCTGGTTTTTTGGATTTCCCATCCAGTAAGCTCCTCCGATGCTTAAAAGCTTTACGGCTATAAGATTGTTGCACTTATCACTATGATTTTGGGAACATATATCATAAAAATCTCCGATGCTGCATAGGGAGATCTTTTCAGTTTTTTCCATTCTTTCAAGAATCTGAAGTTTGTAAGGTTCGTTGCAGAAAAAATCTAAAGCCTGTTGTACCGGAAGAAGTATATTTTCACAATTGATTCCTTCATCTATAAGCTTTTTCATCTCGTCCTGTATAAGTGTCAGATCAGAAGTTTTGATTGTCAAATTGTCAAAATCATAAAAAAAGCCTTCATCTGTTACCTGACCGTTGCCAAGCTTAGCTTGAGGATAAAGTTTTTTTACAGCGATTGCTAGAAGGTGCAAAGATAAATGCCAAAGCGTTTTTCTCTTTTCCTGCGTAATTATCATAAAATTCATCTCCTTTGATTTTTTTTCCAAGACATGCTTTGTAAAAATCAAAGGTCATCTGAAAGAGCGGTCTCTTCATAATATCTCCTCCTAAAAAAAATCAGTGCCGGCTTTTTGCCGGCACTGACCATTGTTTGTTTTGATATGTCAAAACTTACAACGTCTTTTACCGGCGCTGTTGGTGGTAGTTGTTATAGAAAGCTTATACTTTAACATATCCACACCTCTTGTCTGACATTTAAAATATAGTATAGCATAATAATATTTTTCTGTCAACAATAACAAATGGCGGGGCTTTACCCCCGCCACTCCCTCTTTGGATGACAACATTTTATTTTCTTTACTTAAGAAACCTTTAATGCTACAAAAAACAGAAGCATGATACACTTTCTTTTTTCAGAATGCAAGTTACTTCAGAACAAAAAATAAAAACGACGTTAAAGGAACAGTATACCTCAACGGAAATATAAACCACTTACTGTACTTAAAAAATTAGTACCAGTAAACATATACATAATACTAATCAGTTACAGTAACACCGTTCAAATCCAAAGAGGAAAAAATTGATTTTAACTCGTCGTCAATATAAGTATACCGTATATTGAACAGTTTGTCAACTTAAAACTTAAACTGTTACAAAGCTTTGCTGTCTGAAAGTACGAGAAAGATTTTTATATAAAGACTCTGCTGATGTATAATAAGTTATCCGGAAATATTTTTTTAAGACATTAATTTTGAAGCTCAAATATGCTGTCTAGCTTGGTGATGATGAAAAGCTCTTTTATATTATCTTTTGCGCCTTTAATTATAATCTTTCCGTTGGTTTTAGATGCTTTACGATGTAATGCCAGGAGGGCTCCAAGACCGGCGCTGTCAAGATACGTAAGATTTGAAAAATCAAAGAAGTACTCTTTAACACTTTTTTCCGGTATCTCCTGAATACTGTTCAGAAGATCCTTAGCAACGCAAACATCTATTAGGGGGAGATCAGAAACAAAAATCCTCGTGCTGTCATATGTAATTTTAAATGCCATATTGCCTCCTGAAAAAAACTCATCGTAATATTTTACCAGAAAATAGTTAACAAGGCTTTGAGACAACTATAATTTTTGATATTAGCATATGTAACACCTTATAGCACTGTACTATGAGAGGGGGAGTAGATCTGAAAGAGGAAAAATTTATCAAAGAATTAAAGAAAAAAGATTCAAAAGCATTTGAAAAGCTTTATTCAGACTATGCTGCCATGGTTTTTGGCATATTACGAAATTTTGTAAGACCAAGTGAAATTGAAGATGCAATACAGGAGGTTTTTCTGAGAGTTTTCAGAGGTATAGACAAGTTCAGAGGCAGCTCAAAGCTTTCAACATGGATATATCGGATAGCTGTTAACGTCGGTAAAGATTATGTAAAAAAATATTCTGAAGATAAGATTCAAACCATTGATCTTCAGAATGATGTCAATGAAAAGTATCTGAAAAGTTCTGTCAGCAGCGAATCTCAGGATGATGCTTTACAAGGGGTAAATTATAGTTCTATTATAAAAACAATGGAAAAATTATCGCCTGGTGACAGACTTATCATACAAATGCGTGATTTGGACAGACTTAGCTATAAGGAAATTTCCACGATACTCGAAATACCATTAGGGAGCGTAAAAAGCCGCCTGTATTATGCCCGTAAAAGACTTGGAAAGCTCATCGAACAAGAAAAAATAATTTAAGTATCAGTATATAATATTAGAGTATAGGATGAAACCGCAACGTAAAGCTGTAACATTTTATTCCTGATTTGATGATGTTTATGGTTTATCATTGAATTTAAACAAGAGTAATTTTATCGTATATAAAACATATTAGGAGTGGTTTGATGAGAGAACTGATGAACGTAAAAGAAGTAAAAGACGGATATGTCTATATGCTGACACAAAGAAAGGTAACTTGCGAAAGCTGTGCAATGAGCGGCGCATGCAGTATTATGGGGAGTCCGGATACAAAAGTGAAAGCAAAAAATATTGATAAACTGGACCTGAAGGAAGGAGATTATGTGGTTGTTGAACTGCCTAATGTTTCAGTAACCAAACTGTCTTTTCTGGTTTATGGAATACCTTTGATTGTCTTTATTGTCTTCACCGTTTTATTTTATTATCTTAATTTTGGAGATTATGTATCGTTTTTACTGGGGTTGGCAGCAACCGCACTTTCTTTTGTATTTATGGGCTATTTGGATAGACATAAATTTCAGGATAAATATCTTCCAGTAATATTAGAAAAGTATGAACTTCCTGTTGCAGTATCGGCCAATAAAAGTATTGATGATGGATTAAAACAGCAATGAAAGGGATTTCGTGAAAAAATTTTCATAGTTCTGCTTAAAATCAATTTAAAGTTGATTATTTTAGCTTATTTACCGTTAAATCATACATATATTAGATTTTAGGACTTTATTTTTAACGAATAAAGTTCTAAAATTATTGTAGACCGAGATAAATTTTATGGTTAAACAGAATTTTGAGAGGGAGGCTTAAAGCATGAGCAGTTTGTATGAAAGCGCAGTTAGACAGTTTAACAAAGCCGCTAAGATCATGGAACTTCCAGATGATTACAAAGAAGTTTTAACTAAGCCTAAAAGAGAGCTTACAGTAAACTTTCCTGTAAAGATGGACAATGGTAAGATTCAGGTATTCACAGGTCACAGGGTACAACACAACATTGCCAGAGGTCCGGCAAAGGGTGGAGTTAGGTATTCTCTTGACGTAAACCTTGACGAAGTAAAAGCACTTGCATTCTGGATGACATGGAAATGTGCAGTTGCAGATATTCCATACGGCGGAGGCAAAGGCGGAGTATGTGTTGATCCTAAGAAATTATCAGAAGGCGAATTGGAAAGACTTTCAAGAAGATATTTTTCTGAAATACAGGTAATTGTTGGCGACGAAAAAGATATTCCTGCTCCTGATATGGGAACAGACGGAAGAGTAATGGCATGGTATATGGATACATACTCAATGAATATCGGGCAGCCTGATCTTGCAGTTGTAACAGGTAAACCCCTTGAAATAGGCGGATCACAGGGAAGAACCGAGGCAACAGGCAGAGGCGTTATGATCAGTGTCGGTGAAGCAGTAGAGTACTTAAGATCAAAAGGTAAGATCACTAAGAAGAATAATGAGCTTACAATTGCTGTTCAGGGATTCGGAAACGTAGGGTCATATGCAGCCATTCTGATAGCCGAAGAGCTTGGCTTAAAAGTTGTCGGTATATCCGATGCTTCCACAGGTCTTTACAAGGAAGATGGATTTACTGGAAAAGAAATGCGAGAAATGATGGAAAAGATATTGGCAAGAAGAGTTCTCCTTGATGCTGTAAATCCTGGCTACAAAAAGATTACCAACGAAGATTTGCTTACTCTTGACGTTGATATTCTTTGTCCATGTGCTCTTCAGGAAGTTATTACCGAAAGGAACGCAGCAAGCGTTAAGGCAAAGCTTATTGTTGAAGGCGCTAACGGACCTATCACTCCCGACGGAGACGAAATACTTCTTAGCAAAGGTATATTTATAGTTCCTGACTTCCTTGCAAACTCAGGCGGAGTTACAGTTTCATACTTTGAATGGGTACAGGGTATGCAGTGGCACTTCTGGGGAATTGACGAAGTAAGAAAGGCACTCAAGCAGAAAATGACTTCCGCTTTTGCAGATACAATAAAGCAGATGGAGAAGTACGATACTGATATGAGAACAGCCGCTTACATAGTTGCAGTCAGCAGAGTTTACAATACCACAAAATTAAGAGGCATCTATCCGTGATTCTAGGAAACAAAAATTGACTGTTTTGGGGAAACCCAAAACAGTTTTTTTATAGACGGTATTCGACAGGAAGCTGAGAAAACTTATCTTTTCTGAACTTTATATACTTGTCGTGCTGATCGTTGCGTTTCACAGTTTTCAAAAAAAACTTTATTTTAAATTTTTTTGAGTATCCGGACTCTTTTATGTCAAAAGGAATCAGATCTACATCATTTGAATGGTAGTTACCCTTTGTTATGGAAAGAGCATCAAGGGAAAAGAAATCGGCTGCGGAAATAGTGAAATCCATAAAACCAGCTCCAATTAGGTTATAGTCTTTTCCGAAGGAGTTGGCACATGCCAGCTTGAACCCTAAAGCATTGCGGTACTGCTGAGCAGTTGAGAGCCTTTGAAAAGAATCTTTGAAAGACTGAAACTCTGTTATTTCTCCATTAGCAAAGAAAAAAAGTGATTCAAGGAGATAATAGTCATTTTTTGTAAAAAGATCAGGAGAGTCATCAAAAAGTTCTTCCGGACTCCAGCAGTTTGTAAAAACACTAAGAGAAAGATTACGTACAATATTTAAAATATCGGTTTTCCTGCTTTTAAAGTTATTAAAGTCGTATCCTAGCTCATCTAGAAAAATCCCTTTTATACCCATATTTTTCCATCTTATGCAAAGATCTTTGATTTCGGAGTTTGTCCAGCATGAATCTACCCCATCGCGGTTTCCGCAAGCAACATAACCGAAGGTATTATTTTTAAGATTTTTTATTATGGCTTCACTATTTTTATGATCTATATGTTCTGCAAACTCTATGCTTTTGAAATTTTTTCTCGAGCCTGCAAAAACTACTGTATCGTATGAAGAAAAATACTCCGTTGCCCGAAGGATACTATCGGCATGATTTACGGAAGAAGGAAATCCGTAATAAATAAGAAGCCTATCCATAAAATCACCTCCCGTAAAATTTTATCATAATCTAACTAGGTATTTAAAATAATTATCTGGAAAACTTAGTATTTTTTTGCTTTGCTGGGGTATAATAAATGTAAAACCAAGGAAAGGTGGATAATGGAAAAATTAAAAATAATAAGCAGTAATGCACGAAAGTACTTTTTGGTTAAGTTTAAGTTTGTAATAGCCAGAATAATCCTTATAGGTGTATTCATATTAAGTATAATATTTAATGGTATAATATTAATCTATAGTTTTATTACACTGGTGGTTCTTTTTATAATAAAAGTGCTGACCAGCCGTCTTCCGTTGCAGACTGACGAGTATGACGGACCATATACTTATGTTTATAAACAGGAAAAGAAAGATAAACTCAAATTAGATATATGGTATCCGCTTGAAACAAGGAAAAAATATCCTGTGGTATTCTTCGCACACGGCGGAGGATGGATTGCCGGATTCAGGAATCAACCAAATAATGTTTCATGGTGCCGGTACCTTGCAAGCAGAGGCTTTGCAGCAGTTTCGATAGATTATAGATATGGGTTCAAAAGTACCATGTTTGATATACTTTCGGATTATGACGATGGTTTGAAATATATAAGAGAGCATTCACAACGACTCGGATTTGATGATGAAAACATTTTTCTTATGGGACTTTCGGCGGGCGGTCATATGTCTTTGTTATATGCTGCCTATAATACTTTTGTCAGGGATTTCAATGCCATGAAGGGAGTAAGAGCCATTGTCGCCTATTATGCTCCTTCTGATCTTCAGGAGGTATTCAGCGTAACCGATTCTGTTTTTGCAAAAATTGCTACCAGAACTACTCTAAAAGGCACTCCGAAAAAGCTGCCCAACGAGTACGCCATGTACTCTCCGATTAAATGGATAAGTGAACGTATGGTTCCCGTTCTTTTGGTACATGGAAAAGAAGATAAAACCGTTCCAGTAAAATCATCATATGATATGTATGAAAGTCTTTTGAATTATAAAGTTGACAGCGAACTGATTATTCACAGACACGGCGGACATACCTTCGAATTTGAGCTTAAGGATATAGATACTCTTAAGATTATAAGAGACACGGTTAACTTTATGAAGGAGCATATTAAAAATGAAGATTGATTTTTCTTATGAAAAAAAACCGATTGATTTTATTTCAGGATATATATACAAAGGCTCAGGATACAAGTGCAACTATATAAGGTTTCCCACACTTTACAAAACCCCTGCACGCGGAACGGAAACAGTAGAGCTCTATAATTTTCAGGCACGTGAGAAGTCTATGGCATCAGTACTCATACTCCATGGATTGGGAAGCTCTAATGTAAAATTTCTGCTTTGGATGGGGAATCATCTTGCGTCAAGCGGCATAGATGCTTCAATATTAATTCTTCCCGGAAATTATACAAGAGTTGATGATAATTCAACCTCGGGCAGAGGCTATGTTTATCCTGATATAAATGTCATGTATAATTTTTGGCAGCACGCAGTGGTTGATGTTATGAGCACTATAGATTTTCTCAAGGAAAAAGAGATGTGGGCTGAGAATAACTGTGTGTTAGGCTACTGTCTGGGTGGAATGGTGGGAACGATAGTTTCAAGCATGAGGGATGATATAGGTGAACTTATCTTAATGACCGCAGGCGGGCATCTCCCGAAGATACTTTATGAATCGCCTGCCACGAGATCTTCAAGATACATTCAACAGAAAAAAAATCTTTCATTTATTGAGGAGAAAGAAAGAATTTATAGAATCTATGAAAAACAGATGCCTTTGGTAAGGAATATGTGTCTGACTCAGCTTATTGAATCAGAAGAGATACATCCTATTTTCAAGGTTGATCCTATATCCTATGCGCATCTGGTAGACAGGTCAAAAGTAACCTTTTTTGAAGCAATATTTGACAGAACCATTCCTATACTTGGAAGAAAGCTGTTATGGGAAGAACTTAAGAAACCCAAACGTTACCTGTTGCCAATAGATCATGTCTCATGGCTCTTTTTTGAGTACTTTCTGAGCGTATATATCATGAACAAACTTAATATAAAAGGTATTAAAATTAAAGCAAGGAAAAACAGAGAAGACAAAGAAAGAACGATTGATGACGTTCTTTTGGGAAAATAGGAGGAAAAAATGCTTTATTCGCTGATTTTTATTGCATTAAATGCTGCAGGCGGATGGTTTTTCACAGTTGAAAAACTTTACTTCTGGATTTCGCTCGTTCCTCTGGCAGCCATACTACTGATAACCCTAAAACACAAAAAGTTTGATAAACTTACGACTCTTGTACTTTTTCTTTCTGCCGTGCTCACGCTTATAGGTTCCATAAGGGACATAAATTCTGGCCTTTTTTTTGTACTTTATAATACTGCTGCCTTTATAAGCTCGATAGGCTTTTTAAGCGGAAAAAAGATATTCTATCTTTTCTCATGGATTATAAATGGTGCAAGTATAGGATTTCTTGTCTCACAGATAAGAGGGATTCCTTTGGGAGTGCTTTTTGGGATATTAATATTTTTCACAGGCTTCAGATACTTTACTAATTTCAAGATGCCTGGGAAACTTACAGAAAAGTAAATTAATTTCTTTACAGTAACGCAGTAATATGTGATATAATTTATTTTAGAAAAGAGCTTATGAAAAATATCTAATTTTCCGGGAGGTATTAATATGACGGAAGTAAAGATAG
>ENA-UPXM01001395-UPXM01001395.1-activated-sludge-metagenome-genome-assembly--contig:-NODE-1395-length-31267-cov-8.903403_pt1 | contig 31267 bp, 23 predicted proteins | sample MGYA00238178_ERZ772708 | MGnify/ENA primary metagenome ERZ772708 (study PRJEB29002, sample SAMN05720212) | activated sludge metagenome | isolation source: anaerobic digester from wastewater... | reverse complement strand
TTTGGATATATATTCAGCAAAATAATTATTCCGGAGCATATATTCAGGCACGTGCACTCGATCTGCGCAACCGAGAAAATGGAAAAAGATTAATAACATTAGCAAAACGAGCCACAGACTCAAAAGATTATGAGACAGCTATTAAAGCCTATAATGACGTTTTAGAATATGGCGAATTTTCACCATTTTACAATGAAGCATATAGAGAGAAACTGCATGTTTTGTTTGCAAGAATAAAAACAGGATTAGTTGCTGATATAGAGACTATTAATAACACAATAGAACTTTACAAAAATGCCATTACCAGATTTGGTTACCAACATGATTTTTTGCCTACTATTTTAAACTTTATTGAGTTGTCGAGTATATATTCAGAGACATATACAGAAGCGCTTCAAGCAATTGAAAAGGCAGAAAATATCAAAGGTTTGACGACAGTAGATATTGCAAATATCGAGGTTCTTAAAGCCGATATAATGCTGTATCAGAACAAAATATGGGACGCTACTCTTATCTACGCCAAGATAGAGCGAGACAACAAAGAGAACCCAATCGGATACGAGGCTAAATTCAGAAAAGTTAAAATGGCGTTCTACCTACACGATTTCGAATGGGCAAAATCGCAAATAGATGTAATTAAAGCATCTACCACAAAACTTACTTCAAATGATGCTATAGAGATGTCAATAGCGCTTTACGAAGGATGGTCTGAAACTGATTCAACTCAACAGCAGTTGAAACTTTACGCCACCGCACTTTTGAAACACGCACAACACGACGTACAAAATGCGTTAATCATAGTAGATTCAGTTGTTGCAATGCAAAACTCGTTCCTCTCGGTCGAGGCTTTAAATTTAAAAGGTAAAATCTTGCAAGAAAACGCACGATACGCTGAAGCTGCTGAAGCATACGAGAAAGCGGTTACATTTTATAGTTATGAGACAAACAGCGACTTTTCGTTGTTTCAATTAGGAAAACTATATTCTGAACACTTGAATGATAATGATAAGGCTATTGAACTGTTTACCAAACTTTTACACGATTATAAATCAAGTATTTTCTGTGTCGAAGCAAGACATTTAATACACAACATTCGCCATAAACCTATTCAATAATTTTTCCTATATCGGGGATATAACTATCAATAAGTATCCAAATTAAAAGATTCGTAAATGGCTTACAGCACGGAACCCATCACTCTGTCAGAACTTTCGGAAAAAATTCGCAATGCAATTGTAGGGGTATTCCCTTTTTCGGTGCCCGTAGTTGCCGAAATTAGCGAAATGAACGTTAATGCAAATGGTCATTGTTATTTGGAGCTAGTCGAACATAGCCGTGGTCAGATAATTGCACGTATTCGCGGGATAATTTATGCAAATCGCTTTCCGCTTCTGCAATCATATTTTAGCTCGGTTACTGGCTCCGAAATTCAGGTCGGGTTGCAAGTATTGGTAATGGTACGAGTATCGTATCACAGCTTATACGGTTTAAGCGTTGAGGTTAACGATATTGACCCAAAATATACTTTAGGCGATTTAGAGCAACAAAAACAGCTTATAATCAATCGCTTAATTGAAACGGGGATCCATGATATGAACAAATCCCTCCCATTGCCTAAAATCATTAAAAATATTGCTGTAATATCTTCGCCTACAGCTGCAGGATACGGCGATTTTGTAAATCATATCGAAAATAATCCTTACGGCTTTGTGTTCAACGTTAATCTGTTTGAAGCCTATATGCAAGGAACACAAGCAGTTAAGTCGATACAGAATGCAATACACGCAGTTTTTGATTCTGAAACCCGATACGATGTATTAGTTATTATTCGCGGTGGCGGTTCAAAAGCTGAGCTTGCTGTATTCGACGATTTCGATCTTGCATACCTTATTACCCAGCTGCCAATACCCGTTTTAACAGGAATTGGACACGAGCGAGACAATTCGGTTGCCGACTTTGTTGCTAATCAGGGTTTAAAAACACCCACTGCGGTTGCTGATTTTATCGTTGATTTAAACCTTGAAGCAAGTAGTGAATTAAACGACTTACAATTGAGATTAAAAAATAGTGTAAACTCACTTTTTAATATTGAAAACCAAAGACTTACCAACTTAGAGAATTTAATTAAAAACAGCGCTTATCTCTATCAAACAACTAACCGAGAGCTACTTTTAAAATTAGACAAAAAGGTTTCAAAAGTGGCTCAAAACTTTTCACATCGACAGCAAGTTGCGCTAAACGATATGGAAAACAGAATAAAATATTCGTTTAAAACTTTCTGCTCTCAGCAAAACAGCCTTACACTCTACTTTGAACAAAAGTTAAAAGATAGTGTAAAAACGAATATAAATAACCTGCGCCAGAAGTTAAACATTGCCGAACAGAAACTAACAGCAATAAATCCTCAAACTATACTAAACCTTGGATATGCCATTGTCTCCAAAGATGGCAAACGTATTACCGACAGTGAACAAGCAAGCGTTAACGACAATATCAAAATTCATTTAAGCAAGGGAAGCCTTGATGCACAAGTAACTTCTTCAATGAGCAATGAGCAATGAGCAATTAAGGTGCAAGGCGGTGCACTGAGTTGAGCGTTGTACTGAGCAAAGTCGAAGTGTCGAGGTGTGAGCGAAGTCGAAGAGATGAACTCGGTCGCTGAGCTTGTCGAAGCCACCACAAAAGAACCCATAGCGGTCACTTCGATAAACTCAGTGACCGTAGGGGCTGTACACTGCCAGAAGTATAAAAACAAAAAAGCGGAGCACAAATACCCCGCCTTTTATACTTTCAACTACTGCCGATTATGCCGGAGAAATTGCTTCAACGGGGCATACTTCTGCACATGAACCACATTCAGTACATGTGTCTGGATCGATTTTATAGATATCGCCTTCAGAAATTGCGTCAACCGGACATTCTGAAATACATGAACCGCATGCTATGCAGTCTTCTGAAATTTTATAAGCCATCTCTTTTATTTTTATTTGTTAAGGTTTCGCAAATGTAGTCTCCTTTATTTAATTTATGAAATAAAATTGCAAAAATTAAACCATTTTTACTCTATTCAGATAGAGTTTAAATAAACGATATGCGATTTCGGATTTCGGATTTCACTTCGACACTTCGATATTTCGACATTTCGACATTTCGACTGCGCTCAATGCACCGCTACGCTCAGTACGGAGCGGATTTTTGATTTCGGATTTACATTATTGAACGCAACTCGGTATAATTTATTCAGTTATCTTTGCTATAACTTAAAGAATATATATATATGAAGAAGTTGGTTGTTAAATTCAATTTATATGCTTTCGTAAGTCTGTTTTTTATTAATTCAAATCTATTCGGGCAAACTATGCCCCTGCAATATATTGACGATTTTACATTGCTTGACTCAGCAAGGTATGAAATAACCTATAGATTAGAGTATGTCTCTGATATCGAAAAACCCGATGAAAAAGAAACAGATATTCAAAAACTCTTGATAGGGAACAACTTATCAAAATACTTTAGTTATCTACTTTTTCAGAATGATTCAGTTTGCACTATTCTACAAAAACGGGGGGGTGAAACTGTGTCGGCGCCAAAGGGAACTCAATACTATGAAATCATTAAGGATTATAAAACTAATAAACAAACTGTTATTGACAGAGAAGACGAAACAGTTTTTAGATACGAAGAGGTTAGTTTGTCTTTCAATTGGGCTATACAAAGTGATAGGAAAACGATTATGGATTATCCGTGCCAAAAAGCTACAACTGAATTTAGAGGACGAAAATATGAGGCTTGGTTCACATTCTCTATTCCAATACCAGACGGTCCATACAAATTTTGTGGATTACCTGGTTTAATAGTAGAGATAGCAGACGATCAACAGCACTTTGTGTTTACTTGTATCGGTATTAAGACACACTCATCTTTGATACCAATTAAAAATCGAAATTGGACTTACACGAATACAACCCGAGAAAAATTCCTTGAATTTTGTAAGAAAAAATACAGAAATCTTACAGCATATTATAATTCGTTTGGAGTAACTTTTGCTATCAAAAGAGACGGTAAATTTGTTTTTAATCCAGAAAATTTTTCTTATCCATACAATCCTATAGAATTGGAATAGTGAAAACTTACAACTCAATTGATTTACTAAAAATTAAGTATGCTCAGTCTTAGTACATGACAAAAATTTAAAATTATTTGTATATTATTGTAAATGAGGGGTTTGAAAAACATGTAACAAATAGTTTTACTCGCTAATCGAGCAGAGCCTCAATACTCCGCTTAAAGACCACTCTTCGACAGGTTCAGTGACTGTGATACGTCGGCTGAGTTTATCGAAGCCAAAGTCATAGGCAACCTATAATGAAAGGTCGCTTCGACAAGCTCAGCGACCGAGTATGTCGCATTATTCACGTAGGCTATGTTTTCAATGTTCAGACGCATGCATTGTGTCTATACACCCAAATCTTTCACACCATCACGTTCAACGCATCATTAATTGTTTTTTTGTCATGTACTAAGGTGACAATATATAAATTTTTCAAATTATCAAACAGCAGTCGCCGTAGCTTAGAAATCTGAAATTACGCTCAAGAGCAAAGCTGTACATTTGTTTCCAGTTTTCGCCAACAAACGATGCTAAAAGTAACAACAAGGTGCTTTTGGGTTGGTGAAAATTGGTAATCAAGCGATTCGTAAGTTTGTACTTATATCCAGGAACAATAATTATTGATGTGCTTGCCTGAATATGTGTTAACTTATTGGTTTCTAAATACTCCAAAACAGCGTCAACCGATTCATTGACACTATATAAAATCTCTTTCTCGTAAGGCTCCCACTGTTCGATATTAAAATGATTGTTGGCGGGTGTTTGTCTGCTTAGTAGTTGACAACCAATATAATACAAACTTTCAAGCGTTCTTGTGGTTGTAGTGCCAACAGCTGTGATATTACCAATATGTTGTTTTAGATTTTTTATTGTCTCTTTAGAGAGTGTAAAAAATTCGGAGTGCATTGTGTGGTCGTGAATAGTCTCTCCCGACATGGCTCTGAAAGTTCCAGCGCCAACGTGTAAAGTAAGCTCATCAAAGAAAATCTCTCTCTCTTTCAGTGATTGTAATACAGTGTCAGTAAAATGCAGTCCTGCTGTTGGGGCAGCAACTGATCCCAATACCTTACCGAATATTGTTTGATAAGTCAATTTATCCTCTTCTTCGCTCTCTCTGTTTAAGTAGGGAGGAATGGGAATTTTTCCAGCATGGTCAAGCAGTTCTCCAAATGTCTGTTTTCCCGACCATCTAAATTCAATAATGTTGTGTCCTTCACACTTTTCAATTAGTTCAGCCTCTAGGCAAATTTGCTCACCATCAATTTTTACTTCTGAAATAATGGTACCACCTTTCCATCTTTTTAGATTGCCAACCAAGCAGTTCCACCTACATTTTTCCGTTGACGCAAAAGCCTGCGAGAAATCTAAGTTAAAAGCAGGCTCGAGGCAAAAAATTTCAATTTTTGCACCATTGCTATTACGGAAAAACAGGCGTGCTGAAATCACTTTCGTGTTATTAAAAACTAATAATGAGTTTTTAGGAAGAAATTGTGGTAAATTTTTGAAAGTTTCTTCAGAAATTACTCCCTTGTTATATAGTAGTAGTTTTGATTCATCGCGGTTTTTAAGCGGATATTTAGCAATCCTATCATTCGGTAATTCGTAATCAAACTGATTTATATCTAAATTACTAAGTCTATGCATTTTAAAATAGGCAAAGTGGTTACGGTTGCAATTTTTTACACTTTTTATAAAGTGTTAGGCAAAAATTAATAAAAATACAAAAATTAAATATTTTTCAAATCTATTTTAATACAAAAAACCTCTCATACATCGCTATATGAGAGGCTTCACATTAACATTAAAAAGTTATGAAAAAGTATTTTAGTCGGGATGAGAAGATTCGAACTTCCGACCCCACGCCCCCCAGACGCGTACTCTAAACCTGACTGAGCTACATCCCGAACTTCAGAGCGCAAAGGTATTAATATTTTTACCAATTAAGAATAGTTTGTGTTTTTATTTGGCAAAATCCATGCTATAAGTATAATCACTTTACAAAAATAAAAAAGCGGCTTAATGTGAGATAAGCCGCTTTATATTTTTTGTTTTATCTAATGTTTATTCTTCTAAAGAAGGAATATCTTCTGTTAATTTGCCGTAGAAGAATGCTTGAGCACCCAATACAATTGGCATAAAGACAAGAATAACAATTATAGTCAAGAACGGACTTATTAATGCTAGAATTGCGCCAACAACACCTAATGCAATATAAAGTAATAAATATGTGAAAAACATTTTCCACTTATATCCATGAGTACATCTGTTACTTACACTTAATGCATCGCCCGGAGTTATTCCTTTATCTACAACAAATAGTGCTGCGAAAGAGTACGCGAATGACAGAACCATACCAGGAAAAAACATGAATAAATAAGCAGGAAAGATAGCAATAGACCTTAAACCTATAACGAGAAAGAATTCGCCCATGAACTTGCGATATTTACCGTTAAAAATTTCTAATGGCGAAATTACTGCTCCTCGACTCATTTTTGCGGGCAAGGTAACCATAGCTATTGTCGTTCCAACATTTAGGTAAGGTATCCAAATGGTTAATGACCAAAGAATCATCGCACCTAATAGCGACAAAAAATTCTTTAGACCAAGCTTTATTGATTCAACAAAAGCTTGCGATACTGTAAATTTTGATTCCATAAATTTTACTATTTTAAGTTAAACACTGTAAAATTAATAAATAATAACATAGACATTTGTTAATGATTTGTTAACAAGTTGTTAATTTTTTAAATTTATATAATAATTTCCCCTTTTGTAAGTTAAAAAAAATTATTTTCTTTTGCGTATATTTGCAGTAACAATAAACAGTATAGGCGGTGTCTCATAAGTGCCCAACTGCTGCGTTACTTCGATATTCGGGCTCAGTCACGTACACTTCGGCTTGCTCAGTGCATCGCTTCATGTACGCTCCTTCGCCCTCAATCTCAGTGCCTTGCATTTGGACACTTATGAGACACCTTACCACTTGTTAGTTAAATTTTACTTTTGAGACAGCCTCAATTGTAATTTAAAAATTATCCAATTTTTTTTAAATTTTACAATTGTAAATAACGATGTTACAGACACATAGTCCAAACTTCACTATCGTTTTTTTGGACTATAGTAGATGTCCAATCGGTATAACTGTCAAAAAAATATGTCAGAGTTTACAGAAATCCATTTTTTAATAACACATCTTTTGCGGAAATAATAAATGAAGAACCCACGGTAGTTGAACTCTTTTTTGAAAATGGAATTGTAAACTCCCATGTTAAAGCAAATAAAAAATTTGAGGCTTGGTGGTTTTTCAACATTGGTATAAAAAACATTTATAGATTTAGTAATGTGTAAAGTTCTAAGAATAATCAATCGGTTTAACTTAGGAGGTCCTACGTATAACGCAGGCTATTTGACAAAATACTTGCCCGAAAATTTTGAGACGAAACTCATTGGCGGTCCCAATGAAAAAAGTGAGGCAGATAGCTTGTTTATTTTGGAAAGTATAGGGGTAAAAGGAGAGGTTATTGAAGAGATGAGACGTTCTATAAATCCTATAAACGATCTGCGCGCCCTTAGAAAAATACTAAAAATAATAAAAGAGTATAAACCCGATATTGTTCATACTCACGCATCGAAAGCGGGAACATTAGGTCGCTTAGCTGCTTGGTTTTCAGGAGTTCCTGTTATTGTACATACTTATCACGGACATGTCTTTCACAGCTATTTTTCTGTTTTCAAAACGTTCATATTCAAAACAATAGAGCGTTTTTTAGCCATTAAAAGTAACGCAATTGTTGTTATAAGCCAGTTGCAAAAAGAGGAGTTATGCAATAAGTTTAAGATTATACCAGAAGACAAAACGTATATAATTCCTTTAGGCTTCGATTTAAGCCGATTTTCAATAAATCAGGTAGAAAAAAGGGTAGCTTTCAGGTCACGTTACGAGATTCTTGATAACGAAATATTAGTTGTAATAGTCGGAAGATTAGCGCCTGTGAAAAACCACGATATGTTTTTAAAGATGGTCAAAAATATTAAAGATAAAAACTATGCAATCAATTTTAGGTTTATGATTGTGGGTGACGGAGAGACACGCAAACGTTTAGAGCACACGGCTCTAACCATGGGACTTTCAATATCAACACCTGAAGATCATACAGAAAACTCTGATATAATTTTTACATCGTGGATTAGGGAAGTGGAAAATGTTTATGCAGCAGCCGATATATCAGTTTTAACTTCGTTGAATGAAGGAACTCCCGTAAGCCTGATAGAGTCGTTAGCAGCAGGAGTGCCCGTTGTTTCAACAAATGTTGGTGGAATTGCAGATTTTATTACTGACGGCGTTCACGGCTTTTTGACAAATATCGATCAAGTAGATTTGTTTGCACAGCGAGTAGCGGAACTTGCTTGCAACGTTGAAAAACGTAAACAAATGGCTGAAAATGGTAGAGAAAAGGTTCTTAAACTATTCGATTTAAAACGTCTTGTGACCGATGTAACAAATCTATACACCAATCTACTTTCTAAACAGATTAAAAAGTAAGCAGTTTGCGCAAATAGCGTTATCTTTGGGGAAAATATATTTTATCATGCGATTTAAGTTCTTGTATAACGCCTTTTTTTTGATTGTTATTATTGCTTTCCTGCAAAGTTGCAAGCTGTTGCAACCAAATAAAATGCTTTCTACACCATCGGATTTTCAATATTCAGAGTTTAAAACGTCTGAAATCGAGTATAGAATAAAACCGTATGATAAAATTAGAATCAGTGTTTCTACAAACGATGGTTACAGAATGATTGCCATAACCGAAGGTATTAATATTCAAAATATTAAAGGCGAGATGGATTTTATGGTTGAATTTGACGGTATGGTAAAGTTGCCTACAATTGGCAGGGTTGATATTGCAGGACAAACAATTCGTGAAGCTGAACAGTCGCTTGAAAAACTATATGCTGATCATTATCAAAATCCCTTTGTTCTCTTGCAAGTGGTTAATCGTCGTGTTTATGTTTTTAAAAGCGGAGGAAAAATAGGAACCGTGGTTACAATCCCTGAAGATAACCTCACCTTACTTGAAGCAATTGCCCAATCGGGAGGACTTAGCGAAACCGATAAAGCATATCAGATAAAACTTATTAGAGGCAACCCTGCAGAAGAACCACAAGTTTTTTTGTATAATATAAGAGAGTTAAGCGAGCTTAAAGGAACTAACTTGCAGTTAGAGGCAAATGATATAATACATATTGAAAGCCGACCAAAATACGCAACACGAATATTAAATGAATTGACGCCATATTTTACGCTAATAACTACAATATCATCATTAATACTTCTTGTTAATTTATTTTCAAAAAAATGACAAACAGAAAACTACCTACACTTAACGACACGTTCGATATTATAGTTTTCATTAAAATTGTAAAAAAAACAATTTTACCTTCCATAATTATTTTATTAATTGCGATAAGTATCGGGTTTATTTATTTGCGATATACTCCACCGCTGTACGAGGCTAAATCAGTTATGCAAATGACTAATGAGGATAATCCAAATAAACTATTGAAGTTATCTGAAGTTTACGGGGAAGACAATAAAAATCTAAACAAGACCATTACATTATTACGTTCAAAAGAGTTTGTAAAACGCTGTATGACACATCTTGCGTTTGATGTACGCTATTTTATTAAAGGAACATTCTTAAACTCCGAACTGTACAGATCTACACCTTTCATAGTTGAATACAAAATAGATTCAAACAATATTTACCAAAAAAATGTATTCGTACATTTCTACTCAATAGACTCTTGTCAAGTCAGATACGAAAACGACGATATCGAATATGAATACAAAGGTTTGACAGGAAAATGGTTCTCATTAGGAGGCAATCAGTTTAAGATTATTCTACAAAATTATCAGGCTGTGGAAAGCATGAGTAAATCTGAGCCTCTCAATAAGTATTTTTTTCAAATAACTAATCCCAGGGAGATTGAAAACGAAATACTTGAAAATCTTTCAGTTCGTATTTTAAGTCAACAAACACAAACAATTGAAATTAGCTATTTATCTAATAATGCTTCGCAAGCAGCTGAAGTTGTAAATGTAATTACCGAAGCATTCCAAAAATATGAAGTCGTAAAAAAGGGGGAAAGTGTACAAAACATACTTAAATTTATTGATAAGCAATTAGATATTGTTTACAATAATTTAGATATAGTAGAGTCAGAAATGCATAGTTTTAAAAAGAAATTTAATATAAGTGATAAGCCAAAAATTGAATCGCCTATGCCATTATTTGCAAGCCGTGCAACAGAAATGGAAAGCGAAATACTCTCTGTTGAATTTGAAATATCTACTTTACAACATATTAAAACTGAGCTGTCAAGCAATCCCGATGCAAATATCTACGAGATGTTAGCAATGCTCACGGGCTCAAAAATTGAATCGTTTATTTCAACAATGCTAAACAATTTACAACTTTTGATACAGCAACGTAGTAATATGCTTTACGAAGTAACTTTAAATAATCAGAGGATAGCCAAAATAGACTCACAAATAGCATCTTATAAGAGACAACTGTTAGATTTTATTAGCTCATCAATTGCTCGCCTCGAACAGAAAAAGAATATTTTACAGGAGGAAATTATAAAATACGAAAAGAGCATTTCCCGTGGTTCTGGATATAATGAGTTTGAATACGCAAAGTTGCAACGTTTATACTCAATTAACGAAGAGTTTTATAATCAGTTAATGCAAAAAAAAGCCGAATATATGATAAGTCAAGCAAGCTTTGTTCCCAGTAGTACAGTCTTAGAAGTTGCCTATGTTCCTGCCGATCCAATTTCTCCCAATAAAACACGAGTTTTTTCATTAGTTCTTACGGTTGCATTAATAATGATATTTGTTTTAGTGATTACAAAATATTTATTATACGATGATATTCTGTTACCTGAAACAATTAAAAACTATACCGAAACACCCATTATAGGCGTAGTACCAAATTATAAGAATAAAGTTCCTGTATCACAATTGCTTGTTGATAAACATCCAAACTCGATGTTTACGGAAGCCTTTAGAAATATCAGATCTAACATTCAATTCCTGTCACAAGGTCATGGAAGTAAAATCATTACCATTACTTCCACGATTTCTGGCGAAGGAAAAACTTTTATAGCCATAAATTTGGCAGGCATTAAGGCAATAAGTGGCAAAAAAGTAATACTGTTAGATATGGATTTACGTAAGCCACGTCTTCATATAGGGTTTGATGTCGATAACGAAAAAGGTATGAGCACCATCATTTGTGGTGAGCATAATTGGCAGGATTGTGTGAATAAAAGTGATTTGCCAGGGTTAGATTATATCACAGCAGGTCCAGTTCCTCCAAATCCAGCTGAGTTAGCATTTAGCAATCGTGTTGAAGATATATTTGAAGAACTTGAAGAGAAATATGACATTATTATTGTTGATACTCCACCCATTGGAATAGTAACGGACGCATTAATGAACCTTCAGAGGGCAAATTATCCGATATATGTATTTAAAGCAGGTGTATCGAAACGCAGTTTTATTCAAAATGTAAATAGCTTGATAGAAGATAAAAAGATTTCAAATATCTCTATAGTTTTTAATGGCGTCGATTTTAGAAAGAATCGTATAACAGCTCACGGTTACGGCTACGGTTACGGTTATGGGTACGGATATAATTATTATACCGATGAGGAAGATTACGTCTCGTCAAAATGGTTGAAACGATTTAAGTCGGCAAAGTTCTTGTAGTTTTATTTTCTTGATATGGAACACATTATACTGATAATATTATATGCAGGATACTCTTTTTTATTGGGTTTTTTGTTGCATAAATACCTTATTAACTCAACTGAAAGATATAATCTTAAAAAAGCAAATGTTACAGGTATAAGGTGGGAAACGCAAACAAAACCTATTTTTGGAGGTATTACTTTTTTTAGCCTTTTTATATTTGGTATAATAAATTATTTTGTACTGTTCAAAGGAGATTTTCTTACAAATAACATCGGTGTTGGAATAATACTCGTTGTTACTATTTCATTTTTAATAGGTTTAGCAGATGATTTGTTAAACTCAAGCCCGTTATTTAAATTTTTTGCGCAACTGGCTTGCGCTCTACTTCTAATAAACTTTGATATCTATATAAAAATATTCGAGTCCCAGACATTAAACTACTTGTTAACGGTGTTTTGGGTAGTTGGTATAATGAACAGTATCAACATGTTAGACAACATGGATGCAATTACGTCAAGTATATCTACGTTGATTTTTGCATTCTTCTTGCTCGTTGTTATCGAGCAAAACTATGTGGAAAAATGGTTTTATTTAATTGTCTTAGTTTCAGCAATTAGCAGTACAGGAAGTTTTCTTATATTTAATTGGCACCCTTCAAAAATGTATATGGGTGACAATGGATCAATGTTTTTAGGCGCACTGCTGTCAATAGTAGGAATATTATTCATTTGGAATATGCCAACACAAAGCCTTGAACATCCGGGCTTTACTCCATTACTAGTAATTTGGCTACTTTTTATCATTCCCATCACCGATACAACTACTGTTAGCATTAATAGACTTTTGAAAGGTAATTCACCATTCGTTGGAGGTAAAGATCACACAACACATTACCTCTCTTATTTAGGATTAAGTGATAGAGGAGTAGCGCTGATTATGATAGCTATTACAATAATTTCACATTTATTGGCAGGGTTGTTGATGTTTCACATTAAATATCCAACAAAACAAGAGTTGATACTATTTGCTATTTGGCCCACGTTTGTTTTTATTACTCTTTTTTTAATAACTAAAATAGTAAAACCGAAAGAAAAAAAAGAAAATGCGTAACACCTTAATAATCACAGCTTCAATAATACTATTTGTTTGTACAATCTCTATCGTTAAATACCTATCAAATATTGCAACCAACCAAAAAGAAGATATAATATATCAGGAGGATTTTGGCGCGTCATCTGTTATTAAGATAGAATCTCTGCCAATTCCTTTGAGCCTGACATTTGCAGGAGATGTGGTCCCCATTGAGTATATAGATGTCAAAGAAAAATTAGATAGAGAATTAGCTATAAACTGTTTTGGGCATTCAAATACATATTTATTAATTAAAAGGGCAAATAGATATTTACCATACATAAGTAAAATACTGTCTGAAAATGACTTACCAGATGATTTAAAATTTATCCCAGTAATTGAAAGCGGGCTTACAAATGCTGTCTCTCCTTCAAAAGCAGTTGGATTTTGGCAATTTCTTGAAGGTACAGCAAAAGAGTTTGGATTAGAAGTAAACAAAGAGATAGATGAACGCTACAACTGGAAAAAGTCCACTCAAGCAGCTTGCGATTACTTTAAGTGGTTAAATAAAAAGTATAATTCATGGCCATTAAGCGCAGCCGCGTATAATTGTGGCAGAACAGCGCTAAACCGATTTATCGATATACAAAAGGTTGACAACTACTACTCCCTTTTGCTTTCGGAAGAGACCGAACGTTACCTGTTTAGAGTATTAGCTTTAAAGCTAATACTCTCTGAACCTGAACGATATGGCTATTTTATTGAATACAATGAAATGTACCAATATATTGACACATACGAAGTTAAGATAGACAAAACTATTCCCGATTTAGCTTTGTGGGCAAAGAAAAAGGGATTAACATATCGAGAGTTGAAATACTTCAACCCTTGGTTACGTGCCAACACGCTTACTGTAACAAAAAACAAAAAGTACACTATTGAGCTACCACATGATAATTATCGAAAGACTCATTAATTTCTTCATAATTAAAGGCTTGTAGTAAATTGTAACTGTTTTTAATAAATGGATTTCGAAAATTTTGAAGATAATATTAATTCTAAGAGCATTAATGTTTATGGTGCACGTGAAAACAATCTTAAAAACATTGATGTGTCGATACCCAGAAATAAACTAACCGTAATAACAGGGTTAAGCGGAAGCGGAAAATCTTCGCTCGCTTTCGACACGATATGTGCAGAAGGGCAAAGACGTTACATTGAGACATTTCCAAGCTATGCAAGACAATTTCTGGGCGTTTTAGAACGACCCGATGTTGATAGAATCACCGGCTTAAGCCCAGTAATCAGCATTGAACAGAAAACAACTAATAAAAATCCACGTTCAACCGTAGGCACCGTTACCGAAATATATGATTTTATCAGACTTTTATTTGCAAAAATTAGCGATGCATATTCGCCCGCTACAGGAAAGAAGATGGTAAAATATACCGAGGAACAAATACACGACCTGATTACTCAACGTTTTGTCAATCAACCAGTTTATGTTTTAGCACCAGTAGTTAGAGGTCGAAAAGGACATTATAGAGAATTATTCGAGCAAACCAGACTTAAAGGATATATATATGCCAGAATAGATGGAAAAATAGTTGAACTAAAACCCGGCTTGAAGTTAGACAGATACAGCATACACAACATCGAATTAGTAATTGACAAAATAGTAGTAAAAGAAGACGATCAAAGGCTAAAACGTTCGATAAAAACAGCCTTAGAACAAGGCAAAGGCACAATGATGATTTTCTTCCCAGATACAGAAAATATCGAACATTTTTCAAAAAATTTAATGTGTCCCGATACCGGAATTTCTTATGATATGCCGCAGCCACACACTTTTTCGTTTAATAGTCCGGCGGGTTGGTGCCAACAGTGTAAGGGGTTAGGAGAAATAAGCGAGATAGATATCTCGAAAATTATCTCTGACACAAACCTCTCTATTCGTGACGGGGGCATTATACCAATTGGGAAACAGAAGCCATCTGTTATTTTTTGGCAATTAGAGGCTATTGCTATCAAACATAAAACAAGTCTCGATATCCCAATTAAAGATTTGCCCGATGACTTTATGGAAGCCGTACTATACGGTGTTGATTATCCTATAAGTTTAGACAAAACTCCTTTAGGCACATATTCAGGATATAAGGTTAATTATGAAGGAATTATAGAGATTTTAAAACAATACGCTGAGGAGAATAGTGAAGGAAAGGCTGTCAAAAAATATTTTAAAGAGCAAGTTTGCACCGAATGTAATGGCGCAAGGCTGAAAAAGGAGTCTTTGAATTTTAAAATTAACGATAAAAACATAGCAGAAATAAGCCAAATGGATATCGAAGAGCTATCGGTTTGGTTTTCAGATTTATATGAACAATTAGGAACAAAACAACAAAAATTAGCTACCGATATTTTAAAAGAGATAAATAACCGAATAACTTTTTTATTAAATGTAGGATTGGGTTATCTCTCTTTAAACAGAGGATCAAAAACTCTTTCAGGAGGAGAGAGTCAGCGGATTCGATTGGCAACACAAATAGGGGCACAGTTGGTTAATGTCTTATACGTTTTAGATGAACCAAGCATTGGGCTTCATCAACGTGACAATATACGTCTTATTAATTCACTTAAGTCACTTCGCGACTTAGGAAACAGCATAATTGTTGTCGAGCATGACAAAGAGATGATTGAAGCTGCCGATTTTGTTGTTGATATTGGTCCCGGTGCAGGTCGAAAAGGTGGGCAGATATGTGCAGTCGGAAAAATTGAGGAGATCAATAAAAACGACTCAATCACATCGCAATATTTGAACGGAACAAAGCAAATTCTAATTCCAACGAGTAGAAGGGAAGGAAACGGTAAGACAATTATTTTAACAGGAGCAACTGGAAACAATCTTAAAAATGTGAATGTTGAAATTCCCTTAGGAAAACTTATATGCGTCACAGGTGTCAGCGGTAGCGGAAAATCGAGTTTAATTAACGAAACACTGCACCCGATACTTAATAAACACTTTTTCAACGCATTGAAAGACCCTTTGCCTTACAAGACAATTAAAGGAATAGAGAATATTGATAAAGTAATAGAGATAGATCAAAGTCCGTTAGGTCGGACACCACGGAGTAATCCGGCGACATACACCAATGTTTTCAACGAAATAAGAAATATTTTTGCTCAACTTCCTGAATCAAATATAAGAGCTTATAAACCAGGACGTTTCTCTTTTAACGTTAAAGGTGGAAGATGTGAAACTTGTAAAGGCGCTGGACTTCAAACCATTGAAATGAACTTTCTGCCGAGTGTATATGTCGAGTGTAAAGATTGTAGAGGCAAACGTTACAATCGTGAGACATTGGAAGTAAGGTACAAGGGCAAAAGTATTAACGACGTACTTGAAATGACAGTAAATCAAGCAGTTGAGTTCTTTGAAAATATCCCAAAAATTAGAAGGATTCTCAAAGTAATACAGAAAGTTGGATTAGGATATATCAAACTCGGGCAACCTTCAACTACTTTGAGTGGTGGCGAATCGCAGAGAGTTAAACTGTCGGCAGAGTTAGCACGTCCTGGAACAGGCAATACGCTATATATTTTAGATGAACCTACAACAGGCTTACATTTCGAAGATGTTCGCGTTCTGCTTGATGTGTTAAACGAATTGGTAAATAAAGGTAATACCGTAATAATTATAGAACACAATTTAGACGTTATAAAATCAGCAGATCATATAATTGATATTGGTCCAGAAGGCGGAAGAGAAGGCGGACGAATAGTTGCCGTAGGCACACCCGAAGAGATGGCTTTAAACAAGAATAGTATTATCGGTAAGTATTTGAAACGCGAGTTGAACTGAAATAATCCCCAATATTATATTGATTTTCATTTAGTTACTTTTGTATCCGTACTTAACGACTTTTGCATTTACTAATGGGTCTGTCGTAGTAGCTATAGTTGGGTAGTTATCAGTGTCATACTGATAGTTAGTTGTTACCTCACGTATAGTTGTCATTTGTGCCGAACCTAAGAATTCGTGCTTCTCGAAAAAGGTAATATTGTTTGTAGAGCTGATTTCTGCTCCAAACACTGGGATTATGTTTTTAATAGAACTATACGCATTCAACTTATCGTCATAAGTATAAATCGTGCTGTCTCCGGTCTTTAAGTCGGATAAATTTCTGTCCAAAGGAATATCAGGAACTATTATATATTTATTGTATTCTGTGATAATATTGCCATTTTGCCATATAAAATATTTTTGAAAAAACTCGATTTCCTCTACTCCTTCTGGAATTTCATAATCAGGCGGAAAGATAGATGTTTTGATACGCATTGACAATTTGTTAGGATAATCTCCATCATATTCAATTATTATATAACCAATAAGTGAAAGCTCTCTATATAGGAATTCGAAATCACTATAAATATCGAGTCGAGCAACTTTATCGTTAACATAAACAGGTACCATTTTCGCACTTAAAACAAAATCGTCTTCTTTCTCTTTTCTAAAAGTTGCGATAGTTTTTAATCCATCTATCAAAAAGTTTGAACTATGTAGTTTACTATTATATGGAAACAGTAATCTTAATTCGGCAATTTTAGTGTTAGAGCCTGATAAATAGTCAAATTCAATCCAACAGGCTAAATTCCCATTTTCATAAGCTTCAATTTTGTTTAAACGTTCTCCGTTCCAGCAATATTTATCCCTTAATTCAGCATCTTGGATATTACTACCTACAAAAACTTGCTCGAGTTTCTTAATAGCCGACGTCTCCTTTTTATTATTACATCCGGTTATGACAAATGCCCACAACAATACTATCGGTATAAGTTTAATTATTGTTTTCATAATTTAGTGAAATTAAATTTATAGCAACGAAACTATCTGATATATTTGAATTTAAAAAGAAAAGAGCGCTATATTCAAGAAACACAAACTAAACGAAAATAATTCACTAATATTATATGCAAAAAAGGCTGCTTGAAATAACAGCCTTTTTTATATTGATTTTCAATTAGTTGCTATTTGTATTTGTATTTAACGTAACCAGTTTCTTTAGATTCAAGATTGATAGTAGCTACTGTTGGATAATTATCTGTGTCATATTGATAGCTAACAGTTGCTTTGATTTCCATTGTTAGTGGTCCTTCTTCTGTAACTACAAATATATATCTATTAAAACTGGTAATATTGTTTTTAGAACTTGTTTCTGCTTCAAACATTGGATTAATGTCCTTAATTGAACTATAGGCATTTAACTTATCATCGTAAGTATAAACTGCACTATCTCTAGTCATAAAATTCATAGAATTTTCGCCTTCGAAATATAAAGATTCAGTATATTGTGTGACTATATTGCCATTTTGCCATATAATATGGTTTCGTAAAACTTCAATCTTTTCGACACCTGGTATTGAAGGAAAATTTGGTATAGCAGATGTCATGATATACATTGACATTTTGTTGGGATAATTTCCTTCATATTCAATTTCTATATAACCAACATTAATAAACTCTTTAGCAAAGTCAATACCGTCAGCAAAAATATTGAGACGTGTAACCTTATCTTTAACATAAACTGGAACTATTCTCATACTCAAGACAAAATCATCTCCTTTCTCTTTACCGAAAGTTAAAATTTTTCTTAACTCCCTAATAAGATGGTTCGAGTTGTTTTTATTATACTTCTTTAAAGAATATAGTCTCATTTCTGCAATTTTACTGTTTGAACCTGATACGTAATCAATTTCAACCTTTTCATAAACAGTTTCTTCATAATAACTTTCAATTTTATTTAAACACTCTCCGTTCCAATAATATTGTTTGTCTAACTCAACATCTTGTAGGTTTTTACCTACAAAAACTTGATCGATTTTCTTATAAGTTGGAGTTTCTGTGTCTTTACACCCAATTGCGATAAATGCCAAAAAAATTACGATAGGCATAAGTTTGATTAGTTTTTTCATAATTTGTATAGATTTAAGTTTATTGCAACAAATTTATTTAATAAAATCGAATTTAAAAAGAAAAATCTGGTTATTAACAATTCATTACACAATAACTTTTAGTTTCTTGTCACCGAATAGTATGTGTTATACCAATTGTAATTTTAAAACAGTCCGATATTTTTAAAATTTTACAATGGTAAATACCGATGTAACAGATACATAGTTCAAATGAACGATAGTGAAGTTTGGACTATAGTAGCTGTCCAAACAGTATTAAAACTTTAAAAAGTGATTAATTATGCCCAAATTTTTAAAAAAGTGACATTAGATTTATCTTCTTTTTGCATAATATAGCTAATTTTGCGTGATCTTGCAATTTTTCGGCACATTAATACCTAAAAACCATGCGAATATATTACATTATTCTATGTTCGATAATAACTATGCATGTATCATGTATGCGTAAACAGAAAATTGACACAATAGTATCAGCTGAAAAAATATATTTGGTTGATACGGAATTCACAATCCAACAGGCAATTGCTATCGATAAAGGCAAAATAGTTGCAGTTGGAACTCTTGATGAAATCAACTCTAAATATGAATCAAAAGAGTTTTTATCCTTCAAAGACAAGTATATTTTTCCCGGATTTATTGATCCTCATTGCCATGTTCTTAGTTACGGACAGACACTGCAAAATCCGTGGTTAGGTGACGCGGAGAGTTGGGAAGAGGTTGTTGATAGAGTAGTGAATCACCAAAATGAAAACCCTTCGCACTGGGTTTTAGGACGCGGTTGGAATCATACCGAATGGAAAGATAAGAAATTTCCTACCAAAGAGCTTTTAGACAAACACTTTCCCGACAAACCAGTGTTTTTAACACGAATTGATGGTCATTGTGCTATTGCCAACAGCGTTGCCCTAAAGATGGCTAAAATTGATTCTAAAACCAAAATAAATGGTGGAGTAATTGAGATCGTTAATTTTCAACCCACTGGATTACTGATTGACAATGCAAAGGAGCTTGTAAGAGCCATAATACCAGAATTTTCAACACAAGAAAAAGCACAACAAATATTAACAGCACAAAAAAACTGTTTTGCAGTAGGCTTAACGTCAATTACTGACGCTGGCTTATCTTATGAAGACATCATGCTGTACGATTCATTATTAAGTAGCGGCGAGCTCAAAATGTTTATCAGCGCCATGATTGAGGCATCAGAAGAAAACATCAATAAAACATTGGCTAAACGGAACAGCTTTAACGAAAAACTATCAGTTCACAGTATAAAAATGTATGCAGACGGCGCTCTTGGTTCGCGTGGCGCACTGCTGTTTGAACCATATTCTGATGATCCAAACACATCGGGATTGCAAGTAAACACAAAAGAGTATTACACTCAAATGTGTAGCATCGCAATCAATAATAACCTTCAAGTTTGCACTCACTGTATTGGCGATAAGGCAGTTAGTATAATTTTAGATATCTATTCAAAATTTTTAACTCCCGGAAACGATTTACGTTGGCGAATTGAACACTCGCAAGTAGTTCAAGAGTCAGATTTTAACCGTTATGGGAAATTTAATATAATACCATCAGTACAAACAACTCACGCAACGTCTGATATGAGTTGGGCAGAGCAAAGACTCGGCAATAGAGTTAAAAATGCATATGCTTATAAACGATTGCTCGAACAAAACCAATGGATTCCTAATGGCAGCGATTTTCCAATCGAAGATATAAATCCTATCTATGGTTTTTATGCGGGAGTGTTTAGAAAAAAAATGAAAGCTCAACAAAACGAAAGATTCCAAATCGAAGATGCTTTATCACGAGAACAAGCTATACGTGCAATGACAATTTGGGCGGCTAAAGCCGATTTTAAAGAAGCCGTTCGAGGCAGTTTAGAGATAGGAAAAGTTGCCGATTTTGTTGTATTAGACACCGATTTAATGGAAGCAAATGAGAGTCAGATTGTTAATACTAAAGTCTTAAAAACCTATGTTGATGGTATTCAGGTGTTTGGGTTATGATGATTCCAAAAAATAAAACAACAAATATTTTGCGCTCCAAAACAGTAATGTATGAGTTTAGATATTTATAAAAAGAGATATATTGTAAAGTACGAAGATATTAGCGCAAATGCTCGCTTTAAGGAGACAACTATTGGATTAATTGCTCAGCAAGTTTCAGCAGAACATGCGCAGTTGTTGAATCAAGGATATAATGAGTTGCAATTGATAAACAAAGCATGGATGATGTCGCGCGTTGTTTTTGAAATTTATCACTCTCCAAAACCAAATGATGAAATTTTAATCGAGACATGGATAGAGAAAACAGACCGCATTCACTCATATCGCAATTGTCATTTTTATGATAAAGAGAACAAAATTTTTGCAGCAGCTCAGACTGCATGGATGGTAGTTGATACTGTTAAGAAAGATATTGATGATGTTAGAAACTATGTGACCAATTTTGCACATATTCCCAATATAAGTGTGATAAAACATTCACCGAATAGAATAAAGCCTTTTGTGGCAAAACCACAACATGAATACATAAAACAGGTTGATTTTTCATCGCTCGACTTGTTGGGGCACGTAAATAATATGAAATATGTGGAGTGGTTTATAGACGGACTGCCTAATAATCTTCAATTTGAAAAACAAATTGAGCTACTCTCTATAAACTATATTTATGAAGTTTTTAACAATGATATATTGAAATATGAATATATTTGTAATCAAGAACAAAATTCAACCATTGTTAGTTGCAATGTAATGTCTGAAAAATCAGACAGATGCGTAGTTACTATTAATTCACAATTAAAAGCTATATAAACAAATGTTAGTCAGAGTATTATTATTTGTATCAATTGGCTTACAGTTTCTTGCTGCACTGCTTGCGATAAGCATGTTCCGTCGCACAAAATATAATATTTCGTGGATACTTTTTACCATTGCATTTATTATCATGGCTCTTATGCTACTGTTCGATGCCGTTGCTCACGAAAAATTATGGTCGCCCATTGAAATCAATCTGCTAAACAAGTGGTTAGGTATTATAACTGCAATTCTATTGCTTGCTGGAGTTATATTTATTCGTAAAATTTTTGACTTCTTAGATAGAATAGAGCGTTTAAGAAAAGAGAACGAATCGAGAGTTCTGAACGCAATTATCAGGACAGAGGAGAAAGAGCGCAAACAGTTTGCAAAAGATATGCACGATGGATTAGGTCCGCTATTGTCGTCAATAAAAATGTCACTATCCAGTATCAACGATGAGAATTTTTCGTCACAAGACAAGCGTATATTCGAAAATTCAAAACTGATGATAGACGAATCAATCCGCTCATTAAAAGAGATTAGCAACCACCTTAGCCCCCATATTTTAACCAATTTCGGATTAGTTAGAGCATTACAAAACTACGCAGGGAAATTAAACTCTTTGCATTCGATTAAAATAGATATCAATAGTACAATAGGGGGATATCGATACAATTACAATATCGAGGTTGTTATTTACAGAGTGATTACTGAGCTTATTACTAACACATTGAAACATGCAGGGGCGTCGCAAATTATAATCTCTATTTATAATGAGGAACAGGCTTTAATAGTTGAATATCAGGATAATGGCAAAGGGTTCGACCCGGACAAAACATTAAACCAACTACAAGGCGGAATGGGATACGACAACATAAATACCCGATTAAAATCGATAATGGCTCAAATGGAGCTAAAAAGCGACTACGGAGAAGGGGTTTATGTGAAAATAGTTGTACCTATGTATTAGTTAAAAGTTAAAAGCGATGCACTGAGCAAAGCCGAAGTGTTAAAAGTTATAAAGTAGGCGGTGTCTCATAAGCGCCCAATTGCTGTACTTCGACAAGTTCAGCACAACACTCCGCTCAGTTAGCGAGTTAAGCTACTTGTTACATGTTTTCTAAACGCATTATTTTCAAAGACATACAAATAATTTTAAATTTTTGTCATGTACTTAGTCTTTTCACATAAAATATTTTGTCATCATACGGACCGTAGAACTCTTTGATAACAGCTTCTAACGTATATCCGCAAGCAATATAAAATGCTCGAGTATCGGCATATAACTCCCTTCCGCTGGTTTCGGCAATTAGAATTTTTCCACCGTTTTTTACCACTTCTGCCTCAACAAAATTTAAAATTTTCTTACCAATTCCACACCCTTTAAGCGATTTGCCAGTTACTATCCAATATAAATCCCAAGAGTGTAGTGAACCAGGAACTTTACCGTATGTTGCAAACCCAACAGGTTTATTATCAATCTCGGCAATTACCCACATATATCCACAATCTGGGTTTTTATATGTCTCATTTACAATTTCTACGACAATTTCAACCTCTTCATCATAGAAGTACCCACTTAGTTTAGTTATCTCTGGTAATGTGATAAAATCTTCATTATTGATATTTGTGCGTAGTTTTATATCGTCTATAACCATGTCGGTATAATGATTCAAGTTAATATCACTTATTCAAATCTTTTATTATTCGCTCAATAGCTTCTGTTTCTGTAATACCACTCTCCTTTAAAGCAGCCACAAAACCACTATCTGGACTTATACAGGGATTTGCATTAATCTCAATGACATAAGGGTTTTCGTTTTTGTCCAAGCGAATATCAACACGCGCATAACCCTTTAGTTTAAACAGTTTCCAGCAATCGACACAAATTTTATTTAGCTTGTTGTGAAGTGTTTTGCTAAGTGTTGGAAACTCTCTAATTGTATTTTTGTACTCAAAACTTTCGACTTCCCATTTTGCCGAGTATCCTACAATTTTTGGCTTGTTACCAGAATAATTTTTAAAAACAATTTCAGCAGGCTTTAGCGCTTGTGGCTCCTCAGACAACCGTGTTAATATGCTGATATTGAACTCTCGTCCGTCAATATATTGTTCTACAAAAAAGTATCTGAAATCAATCTCTTTCATCCTTTCAATCAGCTCTTTACCATACACAACGCAATCCTCGTCAAGAAAGAGCGAGCCATCTTCCCAGATAGGCTTTATTATATATCTTTTGTTTACATCTATTGTGTTGATATTCTGAGGTGTAATTATTTGAGGTGTAAGAATACCGTAGCGCTCTAGCAAAATTTTCGTTACAGGCTTATTGGTAGTTAAAAATATAGCTTCGTATGATGAGCCCGAATATGGGATTTTTAAAACATCAACCAATGCAGGTCCAAAAGTGATTAGTTCACCGTGATTATCAATACTTTCAGTGAGATTAAAAACGGCATCATAATTTCCGTCAACAAGCTCGTTTTTAACGCTTTGCATATCCAAAGTTATTTGTATATGCTCAACAACGTGTCCAAGTTTTATAAGATTGTTTTCGACCAACTCAACCTGATCTAAAACATCACTCTCATCGTCAGCAGCATTTTCGCTGACTTTGTTATATAAAATTGCTATTTTCATTTTTGTGTGTTGCGATTTTTGACTGAATTTCTAACAGTAGAATGATAATCTAACAACACATGTTTGTTATTTACAACTCTTTCTGAAGCAGATGCAATTATTCGTCTAATTAGTTCAGTATAGTCAAGTCCATTCATTCTTGATAGTATTGGCAAATCGCTGTGTATTGGATTAATGCCCGCTAATGGGTTGATTTCTAAAAATGTTGGAACTCCAACTTTATTAAGTTTAATATCAACTCGTCCTGCGTCACGGCAGTTTAGCAATCGGTAGGTTTTTAAAGCAAGCTCGTGTAAGGCTTTTGATAGAGGACCTGAACATGGTTTATATATAACCCTGTTTTCATAATCGTTTTTAGTTTCAAGGTTGTAAATCTTGTTACTTTTTGGATCTGTAAAAATAATTTCGATATTACCGATAACTTTTGCATTTTTCCCTGTACCCACAATACCAACAGTAAATTCTCTGCCAGGTAAATACTCCTCAATCAGTACTCTCTGACCATATATTGTAAGCAATTTTTCAACGTCAGCCTTTAGTTCACGAAAATTATTCACTATAGGCGTTTCATCAATGCCCTTACCGCTACCTTCTGCAACAGGTTTGACAAATAGCGGAAAATTGAAATTAGGCTTTTTTAACTCTTCCATAGAATCGACCACCCAAAAAGCGCCTGTGCTAATACCTTGGTCTCTTAAAAATCTCTTTGTTGCCGATTTTTCAAGTGTAAGCGCCATCGTCAGTGAATCGGAGAAAGTAAATGGGATTTCGAATGCTTCTAATAGAGCAGGGATTTGAGCTTCACGTCCGCGACCAAACATGCCTTCGGCGATGTTAAATACTAAATCCCATCGCTTTCCGTTTGCCAATAATATGGTAAGCTCGTGAATGTTGCCAATACGTTCGGTTTTGTGACCCAACAAGTTTAATGTATCCTCGATAGCTGAAATTGTCTCCTCTGAATCAAACTCAGCAACCTGATCTGGCAAGTAACCTTGTGACAGGTATAATGACTTTAAATCGTAGGTTAATCCTATAAACATTTGCATAAATGAGTTTAAAGTTGTTTTATTGTATTTTTACTATTTAAACACTCTTATTATGTAAACTCTTTTTACGAAAATCGTAAATGCAAATGATTATGAACCAGATATATATGGTAAGAGTGTCAAACGATAAAAATACAATACAAATGTATGATTTAATATTATATATTGCAATCAAATTTTGTTTTATTAAAAAAATCAAGTTTATTTCGTGAGTCTCAATCGATGTTTTTTATTTACTTTTGTAAAACAGTATAAATGCATGTTTTTTGTAGAATTATATAAAGTAAACTTATTTTAATATCGATATAATAAATTCGTATTTGTTTAAAATGTTGATTCCAAAAATTAAAGACAACAATTATATAATTATCTCTGTTTTAGGGATAATAATCTTTTCATTGTTTTTAGGTCAAGTAAATCTGTTTGACTGGGACGAAATTAACTTTGCAGAATCAGCTCGGGAGATGTTGCTGACAGGCGATTTTCTGACAGTTCAGATTAATTTCGAACCATTTTGGGAAAAACCACCACTTTTTATATGGATGCAGGCGCTATCGATGTGGATATTTGGCGTCAATGAATTTGCAGCACGTTTTCCAAATGCAATATGCGGCGTCGTTACACTGTTAGTTCTTTACAGAATGGGTAAAGAGATGAAAAACAAATCTTTTGGAATTATTTGGGTTGTTAGTTACGCATGCTCGTTTTTACCGTTTTTTTATTTTAAGTCGGGAATAATTGATCCGTGGTTCAACTTGTTTATCTTCTTAGGTATCTATCATGCGGCAAAATACACAGATAAGGATTATACGGGTAGAAGAACACGTCGAGCAATTCTGTCTGGTCTGTATATCGGCTTGGGTACTCTTACAAAAGGTCCTGTTGCAATTCTAATCTTTGCTTTGGTCGGAACTATATTGTTGATTATTAGAAAATTCGCTATTAAATTTAAAATTAAAGACATACTATTTTTTATAGGCGTTTTAACCTTTACTGGTGGTTTTTGGTTTATCCTACAGATATTAACAGGAAACTATCACGTAATGGCTGACTTTATAGAGTATCAAATTAGGCTTTTTAAAACACAAGATGCTGGACATGGAGGCTTTTTACTATATCATTTTGTAGTAGTCTTTTTGGGTGTTTTTCCTTCATCAATTTTTGCTTTATCGGGATTACGCAGACCAAAATCGATAACAGATTACGAGAAACATATTCGTCAGGTAATGATAATTCTATTGTTTACTGTTTTGGTTCTGTTTACCATAGTGAAAACCAAGATATTACACTACTCGTCACTTGCCTATTTCCCCGTTACATATCTTGCAACGTGGAGTATTTATGAAATAGTTAATAAAAAACACAAGATAAAATGGTGGACAAATGTTTTGATTATACTTGTTGCTCTGATTTTTGCAATACCAATGTTTGTTATATCTGTTTTCGATAAGATTAAGCCTTGGTTATTGGTTAAAGGCAGAATAGATGATCTGTTTGCAGTTGCCAATTTGCAGGCAGACGTTAATTGGACAGGACTTGAATTTATTATCGGTTTGATACTGTTGATAGGGGTGTTATATTATTTATTGAAGATTAAAAGAAATATTAAACATGGTTTGCTATCTATTGCCATGTCCTCATTTTTATATATCAATTTTACACTTATATTTGTGATTACCAAAGTTGAAGGATATACGCAACGAGCGGCTATTGATTTTTATAAATCAATGCAAAACACTGATGTGTACGTTGAAACACTTGGATTTAAAAGCTATGCACATTACTTTTACACATTAAAACCCAAAAACAAAAATCTTGAAAGTAATAATAAAGATTGGCTAATAAATGGGCATGTTGATAAAGATGTCTATTTTGTATCGAAAAATGATAGGGTAGAAAATTATCTAAACAAATATCCAAATCTAAAAGTGATTGGAGAGAAAAACGGATTTGTATTTATTACTAGAAAAGATGTTTTAAAAACTGATTATGATAAAGAATAAAGTAATAACTGTTGTTTTACCAGCTTATAACGCAGAGCAAACACTTGAAAGAACATATAACGAAATCCCATTTGACATTGTAGATAATGTTGTGTTGGTCGATGATTGCAGCAAAGACAATACAATTGACGTAGCCAACAAAATAGGGATTAAACATATCATTAAACATGAAAAAAACAGAGGATACGGCGGAAATCAAAAAACCTGCTACACTAAGGCATTAGAATTAAATTCAGATATTGTTATAATGCTTCATCCTGATTATCAATACGATCCTGCTTTAATTCATTCAATGGCATATTTGATAGCTAATGATGCTTACCCGGTTGTTTTTGGTTCTCGAATATTGGGTGGAGGAGCATTACGAGGGGGCATGCCAATATATAAATACATAGCCAACAGAATGTTAACCCTGTTTCAAAATATAATGATAAATCAAAAACTTTCAGAATATCATACAGGTTACAGGGCTTTTTCCGCTAAAGTCTTACAATCAATAGATTATGAAAAGCTGTCAGATGACTTTATTTTCGATAATCAAATGATAGCACAAGTTTTTAACGCAGGGTTTGAAATAGCGGAAATAACTTGTCCTACAAAATACTTTAAAGAGGCGTCATCAATTAATCTTAGTCGCAGTATAAAATATGGACTAGGGGTAATTGGAGTCTCTTTCAGATACTTCTTTCATAAAACAGGGATTAAAAAGTGCTCCTATTTGAAGAAAAAGTGATATAAAAAGGAGGGACAAGGTGCAAGGAACAAGGTGCAAGGTGAAAGGTAAAAGTTGCAACGCTCTGCTCTGCAACCAAGTACACCTCATTCATAACTCGTAATTTGTAACTCGTAATTGTTCATTGCTAATTGCTAATTGGCATAGTTTATACAAAACCCTCGCCCCAACATTCGCATCCCAGTCGTCATCCTTACCGGGAGCCACTTCGCACAAATCGAAACCAACAATAGTTTTACCACTGCGGTGCAAAACATGCAACAGGTGCATGGCTTTGTTGAAATCTAATCCGCCCGGAACGGGAGTGCCTGTGTTTGGGCATAGGTCGGGCATAAGTCCGTCAATATCGAAACTGATATAGACTTTTTCGGGCAATTGTTTAACAATTTCTAAGCATTGTTGGTTCCATGTTTTTCCGTTGTACTCAGCCTCTTTCAAATGGTAGTCTGAAAAGACATAAATCCTTTTATCTGTTTCAGACAACCGTACCTCTGGCGCAGAGACATCACGAATAGCAACCTGCACTAATTTAGATATGTTCTTATGTTTCAGTACGTTGAACATAATTGAGGCGTGAGAAAACTCGAATCCCTCGTAACTATCTCTTAGGTCGGCATGTGCATCAATATGCAATATTCCAAAACTATTATGTTTTTTGCAAAGAGCCTCAATCAAGCCCAACGGAACACTGTGGTCGCCACCTACAATTCCAATAAGTTTATTGTCGGATAAGTAAGCGAAGCAAATATCTTTTATTGAGCTGTTTAGCCTTGCGCATTGAGCGTTTATAAGCTTCTGATTATTAATTAGTTTCTCATTTAAAGGCTCTCCAAGCTCCAATTTTTGGATAATTTCTTCTGCAAGCTTTCTAAGTTCAGAGTTCTGTTTTTTTATTTCATTGCTAATTGGCAGTGAGGCAATCGATGTCTCCCAAGCATTTTTTATTTCGTAATCGAAAAAATCTAACTGAACAGAGGCTTCAATTATCGCCTCTGGACCGAGTGATGTTCCATGTCTGTATGAGACAGTTACGTCCCACGGAACGCTTATTAACAGGACATCGCAAGAATCAGGATTATTTGGGAAACCAAAATAGTTTCCGTTTTTTATTCCTGTATCATGTGGGTTAAATAAATTATTATTCACGAAACAACAGTTACAACAATTTAGTAATCAACTTCAAATATACAACTATTTAGCAATAGTTTTTCTATTTTGTATAAAACAAAGTCGTAATCTTTAATTTTGTTGTCGGTCAGTAGTGATTATTAAAATTTATTTTCACATAATTCTCTATTTTTATTATTGTCAATTTAATAATCACTATAAAACTACAAATTCATATTCAAATGAAGATAGTATATTTTAATTTTTAGCGCTATCTCCCAAAAACAGCATTACATTCACTTATATCAACATTACTCTTTGTCAAAGAAAAATAACTGATTTTACTTTGAAAATAGCGCATTTTACTATACTTTTGTAAATAAATTTCTAAACATTATAAAATTAATTATTAATATGGACCTTCAAAAATATCCTGCGGAACCTTACCGCATTAAAACCGTTGAAACGGTAAAAATGAACACCCGCGAAGAACGAAAAAAAATCATTAAAGAGGCGGGATATAATACTTTTTTAATCAAATCGGAAGATGTATATATCGACCTACTTACCGATAGTGGCACCAACGCTATGAGCGATAAGCAATGGGCAGGTATGATGATGGGTGACGAAGCTTACGCCGGAAGTAAAAACTTCTACCACCTGCAAGAGACTGTTCAAGACATCTTTGGTTTCAAATATTTAGTTCCCACACACCAAGGACGTGGCGCTGAAAACATACTTTCTCAAATCGCTATTAAAAAAGGACAGTATGTTCCCGGAAACATGTACTTTACTACTACCCGCTATCACCAAGAAAGAAATGGCGGTATCTTCGTAGATATTATTCGCGACGAAGCTCACGATGCCAGATTAAATATTCCTTTCAAAGGAAATATCGATTTGAACAAGCTTCAAAAACTTATAGACGAAAAAGGCGCTGAAAACATAGCTTACGTCTGTCTTGCAGTTACTGTAAACTTAGCAGGTGGACAACCAGTTTCTATGGAAAATATGCGTGCAGTGAGAAAATTAACAAAAAAACACGGTATCAAAGTGTTTTATGATGCAACTCGTTGCGTAGAAAACGCATATTATATCAAAGAACAAGAACCTGGATTTGCAGACAAAACAATTAAAGATATTGTTCGCGAAATGTTCAGCTATGCAGATGGATGTACTATGAGTGGTAAAAAAGACTGTATCGTTAATATGGGTGGATTCTTATGTATGAATGACGAAGAGTTGTTCAATAATGCTAAAGAGTTAGTTGTTGTTTTCGAAGGTATGCCCTCATACGGTGGTATCGCAGGCCGCGATATGGAAGCTATGGCAATCGGTCTCAAAGAATCAGTTCAATATGAATATATCGAGCATAGAATTAAACAAGTTCGCTATTTAGGAGACAAATTATTAGCAGCTGGAATTCCTATTATCGAACCAACTGGTGGACACGCTGTCTTCTTAGACGCACGTCGTTTTTGTCCACATTTGACACAAGACCAATTCCCTGCACAAAGCTTGGCTGCAAACTTGTATGTTGAGTCTGGTGTACGTAGCATGGAGCGCGGTATTGTTTCAGCAGGACGCGATAAAGATACAGGTAAAAACCATGCCCCGAAATTGGAAACAGTTCGTTTAACTATACCTCGTCGTGTATATACTTATCGTCATATGGACGTAGTTGCAGATGCAGTAATCAAGTTATACAAGCATAAAGAAGATATTAAAGGATTGCGTTTTGTTTACGAACCAAAACAATTAAGATTCTTTACTGCAAGATTTGAAGAGATTTAATCTCATACGATTTTAATAAAAAGAGGCTGTCTTTACTTTTAACAGCCTCTTTTTTTTATTTTTCTTCGGGTATCTAATTCTATTTTAGAATCTTAGGAATAAAGTGATATACTGAGCCGAGTGTTTATTTATCTTAAACCCTGAATTTTTAGGTAATAGATTTTAAACCCAAACCCTGAAAATTTAGGTAATAGAAAACATATAATTGTCACATTTT
>ENA-UPXM01001393-UPXM01001393.1-activated-sludge-metagenome-genome-assembly--contig:-NODE-1393-length-31332-cov-7.656265_pt1 | contig 31332 bp, 28 predicted proteins | sample MGYA00238178_ERZ772708 | MGnify/ENA primary metagenome ERZ772708 (study PRJEB29002, sample SAMN05720212) | activated sludge metagenome | isolation source: anaerobic digester from wastewater... | reverse complement strand
AGAAGGTGGCTGGAAAACAACCCGAAAGCTCATCCAGAAGAAATTGATTTTATTAAAAAGCAATATAATATATATGTAAGTTGTTTTTCAGACCTCGAACAACTTGAAAAACATTTCGAAGATAAACTTCGAGATGAGAATGGTAGAAAGCGATATCGAGATGAACCACGAATAAAAGCCGAACGTGATCAAGAAAGTTTAGTAAGATTTAACAAAGTACAAAGTCAACTTATGCAATTAAACCTTGAAAATATTTACAAGAAACTTGATACTGGTGCTAAATTGAGAAAACAGTTTGTTCAAAATATGGTTAAGGAATTCTATACGATTCCTGATGCAACCAATTCGAGCCTATGAGCGCTTGCTTTTTCTGGCGATTCATGGTACAATAGAGTAGTATACAAAACCATACAAGGAAGAGGTTTCTAATGACTACAGTTAAAATGAACCCATTTGTTAAATGGGCGGGCGGAAAAAAGCAATTGCTCCCACGCTTAATGGAACACGTGCCAGAGCATTACGATAGATATTATGAGCCGTTCATTGGCGGAGGGGCGTTCCTTCTCGACTTGCAGCCTCAGATTGCGACAATAAACGATGTTAATGAGCAGTTACTGAATGTCTATATTCAGCTGCAAACAGATGTCGAAGCTCTCATCGCCATGATAAACGAACTTGATAGCGTTGAATGCGATAAAGAGCATTACATGAATATGCGCGAGCGCTATAATAAGAAAATTTCTTCTGGAGAATTGGACACAGAGTGCGCAGCACTTATGATCTGGATTAATAAGCATTGCTTCAATGGACTTTATCGTGTTAATGGAAAGGGCTTATTTAATGTGCCTTATAATAATAAAGCAACTGGCTCATCAATTGACGAGGATAATTTAAGAACGATTGCGCATTTCCTCATGACCAGTGATACTACTATTCTACATGGTGATTTTGAGAGCGCTTGTGAAACCGTGCGTTCTGGGGACTTTGTTTATTTTGACTCGCCGTATGTCCCCGTCAGTGAAACTGCTAACTTCACTGATTACACAAAGGACGGATTCAGCTACGAAGATCACAAACGCCTCGCCTCACTCTTCCGCGAACTTGACAAGAGAGGCGCAATGATTATGCTGAGTAATCATAATGTTCCTCTTGTACATGAACTTTATGAGGGCTTCCAGATTGAAGAAATCAGCGTTCGTAGAGCCATCAACAGTGACGCCAGCAAACGCGTAGGTAAAGAAGTAATAATAACGAACTATTGAGGTGTGTATGTTGAATGTTTTTAGCAGCGAACCATTAGCTGCTTATAAAACAGACACAGCTATGCTTGTTCAGGGAGATTCTCTTACATTACTTGAGAGAATGCTCCCTGAATCTGTTGACATGGTTTTTGCAGATCCACCGTACTTTTTAAGTAGCAATGGGATAACTTGTCAAGCAGGAAGAATGGTGTCTGTAAACAAAGGTGATTGGGATAGCTCTCTTCCATTTGAAGAAAAACACGCATTTAATCGAGAATGGATTCACTTATGTAGACGTGTTTTAAAGCCTAACGGCTCTATATGGATTAGCGGCACCTTGCATAACATCTACAGCATCGGCGCGGCATTAGAGCAAGAAGGTTTCAAAATAATCAATAATATCACATGGCAAAAAACAAACCCACCACCTAATCTTGCTTGTCGGTGCTTCACACACAGTACAGAGACGATTTTGTGGGCGCAAAAAAACGATAAAAAAGCGCATCACCTTTTCAATTATCAATTGATGCATTTATTATCTAATCAAATTGGTTTATCCCCGGGATAATCCCGGGGACAAATCTGTAATTTCTATAAATATATTATAAATATGAAAGGAAGTGTATCAAATGAAAACATTTGATGAATTTTTTATGGAAGAAAAGCTTGATGCTGAAGATAGAGAAAAAATCAAAGAAGATGACTGGGGTATTATCATCAAAGATAAAGATGGTAACATCATTGAGAAAGCATATCCGATGCCGGATGCACAACATGTTATTTCTGCCGCACGTATGTATCCATTTGCGAAACGTAAATATGATCCTTCTGTAGTTGCAGAGTTGCGTCGTAAGATAATCGCAAAAGCAAAAGAATACAACGTTCCGGATTCGCGTATCCAATCTGTAATCGATGATACACCCGGAGGAAAATCCAAACCTGTAAAAGAATCAGCCGGTCCCGAGGATGATACATCTGGTACATCGGAGTTTGATGAATCTTTTGATAATGATCCTGACGATTGTTACACTGAAGCATATGACGCTATCACAAAAGAGATTTGGATCGAAGAACCTGTACGTTTAAAACAGTACGGTGTTATCAGAATCGATTCCGTTGTAGACAAGAATCGTAAGAAAGCGGTACCAACAACACTTGGAGAAGCAAAGAAACGTAATGTTTATGATTTCAAATGGCATTGGTTGGTCAAACCCAAGGTTCTCAAAGATGTTCCATATGATTATTCACCACTGGAAGTCTGCAAGGATATGGTTGCTGATCTTGAACGATACAAATATGGTATTCCTGAAAATGGTAAAATCGTTAGAGGTTCATCAAAGGATTATGATACCAAATGGAAACTCCAATCTCCAGAAGAATTCGAAAAGAATGGTGGAGGTATCTGTTTTGATTTCGTAGAATTCGAAGAAGGATACTTGGATGCATATGGTATCAAGTGTAAGAAATATTACATGTCAACCAACTTACCGGATGGAGACTGTCATACATTTATAATCGTTGATGACAATAAAGGTGGATTGGTATATCCAGAATCATCATTTGATGCGATGGCTGGAACTCATCAAGCTAAATCAAAAGAAGAAATATTCAAGATGGTTGCTAATGGATTCTGGAAGATGAATGACAATGTTAACAAGGTCAATGAAATCAAATACTATGTGTGGGAGTATACTGGACATCCGAAGTATGGTTCTAACATAAAACAATGTATGGAATATTACTCCAATGGTGAACCTATATTTGAAGCATACACATTGAAACCTGGAAAATCCAAACCAATTCGTGAATTCGTTACCCATTTTAGAAACACATAATTTATATACACCGGGAATATTCCCGGTGTATTATTTCTTTATTCCATATATATATTATTAATATGAAGAAAGAATATATATTCAATCTTCAGTATATTTTAAAGGAGGCTTAATTATGTTATTATTTAAAAAGAAGAAACAAGATATCGTTGATATTACGAAACTGAAATCGGAAGAGTATAAACTGTATCTTGAAGGCGAGATTTTAAAGTTGAGATCCGAGAATAAGGATCTCAAAAAACAAATACGAAAGCTGGAAAAAGAAAAGCACTCTAACTGAGTGCTTTTTTCTTGTCTGAGACAAATCTGTAATGTTCTCGAACATATTATTTTTTTGAAAGGAATGAATATAATGAATAAAGAATTTCTTAATATCGTTGAAGAATATGATGAACCATCATACACATTCAACAATAATTATATCGTTGGTGAAGATGTTGGTGATTGGACTGCTGAAGAATTCTATGTGACAATGGAACAATTCTTCCAGGAAGTTGAAGGTTCCAGGATCCCAGATACTGTTTTCAAAAACTCAATCCCAGGTTCGGCTGCCAAACTCATAGAGACATTCAGTCTGACCCATCCAAAATCATGGCTTGGTAAACTGTTTTTGGGACATCGTGCTGCAAAAGATACTGAATCACCTTTTTTCGGGTTGTTCATTCAGCAACTCGGTCTTGATCCAGACGATGATGTTGTTCTTCTTCCACGACTTAAAGAGGAGATCAGTATAAAAGTTGGTGCAACTGGTTGGATGGATAATATTAAATTGAAAACCGGTATAGCTCAAGCATTTATATTGGCAGCTGTAATTGCGACATATTGTGTCCACCAATCAATGTTCAAAAAGGTGTATGGTAGATTCCCTACAGATATGGCAAATTTCTATATGTATGTCACAAGTCTCCCGGAAACATTACATCCATATGAAGTTACCAAGTTCAAAAAGGAAATCCATAAACTCAAAAAGGATACTAAATGGTTGGTCGGTAAACGTTATGGAACCAAAATCATAACACCTAAGGAAAAACAGTTGTGTGAACTGATGGATGATCAACTTGGTGATATCTTGAATGTGATGCATAACAGTCCAACCGAACAACGTCAGCGCCGTATCAAAGATCGTGTTGAACAATTTGTTGATACATCGAGAGAGTTCTTGAAGCTCGTGTACAAAGACGTCGTTACAGACAACAAGAAAGAGACCGTTCGTGAATATGTTATTTAAGGATGTGATATAAATGAATGAATATATTGAATTCAAAGAAGAATATCCATTTATAGAATGGAATGATCAATTCATAAAAGAGTATTTTATTTTTTGTGAATCGGATGACAACGTTACAGAAGATATTGAGGAATCTGCTCCTGGACCATACGAACAGTGGTTGAAACTCAATGATTATGATCCAAAAACCAATACGATTAAACATGTGGGTGTGATTAATGATAAAAGGGTTAACGTAGGTAAGTTAGGTTCCAATAAAGAACGTAATCGTCTTAATAAATTTCTTAAAGAGAATGACTTTGATCCAAAAACGGGAACTTATAGAAGTGATATAAAACTTCCTAATGGTCAATATGCTAGAATACCATTGAATATAGGTAAATCATGGAAGGGTAATAACATAGATGCAGGTGGTGCCCATATGAATTCAGTCGGTTTGTCAGGTCTAATGCGACGTTATGAACCAAACAACACTTTCATGAATAAAATGTTAACGGATTCTATTAAACATGACCAAGAGAAGATAGATATCTTGAGAGAAGATGATCCAATAAAAAATGCTAAGTTAATTAAATATTATAAAAACAAAATTAAGAGTAACAGAAATCGCTTAAATGAAAAACCGGATCACGAGTATCAATCTAAGGAATATCAGGATGCTATAAATAAATTCATGTCTATAAATATGCCAAAACGTGAATTAATGAAGAAACCGGCTCAATCAAATTCTACCCTTAAACATGAAGAAGGTCACTCTAATTTAGACATAAATCATCCAACAATAGATGATAATCCTAAGGACACAGATTATCGTACTGATGTTAAATATCCAGGTTATGATAGACATGAAGCTTCTAAAGCTGAACAATCCCCGTTTCGTGATGATGAGGGTGCTATGAGTGTCGACGCTAATGGTAATATCGTTACCAATTACAGTAAGCTTGATGATCATGATAGAAATTCGGAGGAGCATTATGCTGATACATATGGTGTAAAGCATAATAGATACGCTAAGAATAAAGACTCAGCACTTAGATCCAGCCGAGCAACTTTAGACAATATGCAATCATTTGAAACAAGACGGACAAATCGTAAGGTGAAGAAATATAAAAAGGATACTGATACGCTAATTAATAATCTTGAAAACATTAACTCAATACTATCGTCACATCTATCTGATAATAAATTGGATTCTAATGATGCAATTCGCATTATTGATAACATAACAAAAAACAACAAACGTATCGATGACCTTAAGGAATGGCGTGATAGCAAGTTACCGAATATATATAAGCAAATTAAAGTTGAGGATAGAGCTGGTAAAGATAAAAACCGCGCACGTAGTGAGGTTCTTGCATCACAAATAAAAGATTCTGATTTTAAACAATCTGGAGATCCTTCAAGTGCTCCTAAGACAAATAAAGAACGTTCTCAGGAACGTAAGGAACGTGGTGAGTTACCACGTAAACAAAAGAAACAAGCTAAGAAACAAAACGTTGTTAAAGAATATATGATATAAGGAAGTGATATAAATGAGTATGTTTCAATTAAAACCATTTGATGAATTTTCAGTTGTAACCGAATCAGATGATCCGAATCTCGATGAAGATATTGAGGATACTGAAGAGATGGATGATACTGAAACTGAAGATCTTCATTCCGATTTGGAAGATGAAGAGTATGATGACGGTGATGTTGAGGATACTGAAGAAATCGACGATGAAACTATAACCGATGATGTTGAAGAACCCCCAGTCGATGAACCCACACCGACTGAAGGACCTGATGATTATGATCTTCAGGATTTTGGTAAACACGGTGGTCCTGATGTACCAAATAATCAGTACAATGAAAAAGATGTTGAGATTCTTAATAAATTGATATCATCAGAATCTGATGCAATTAATGATTATTTTGATGCAACAACAAATACAGTTGATACAAATCTCTCACGTTTATATGGTGACATTGGTCGTGAGGAACGTTTTCATCTTGAACAACTCATGTATGCAAAGTCATTGATCACCGGTGAGAAGTATGAACCTAAGGATCCTGAAGTTAAGAAAGAATATGAAGAACTTCTTGGTCAGGGTATGGATGAAGATACTGCAATATGTACAACAATCGACAAAATATCAATCTCCGGTCGACCAATGGATGACGAAGAATTTGAAGATGCTGAAGCTGAAGTGGCCCAACAGGAAAGTGTTGTATTGCAGACTCAGGCGATGCTTGATCTCATGGATGATGTTACATATGCAACATTGTTCAATGAATATTGTAATCGTTTGGAAAACTATTCTGATTTCTATCAGGAAGAAGTTCTTAACGTTAATACACAATCCAAACGGGTTACTGAAGGTACCAATCCGATCACATGGATTATTCGTCAGCTCGGCAATCTTATCAACTTCGGTTTGAAACTTGGATCGTTGATACGTGAACATCTCCGTCGCAGCCGTGTTAAACGTGCGAAACTTATTGAATGGATCAAACACAACAGCATTGCTGGTATATTCCAACATGGATATTCATTCTACACATATGATCTTCAGAATGGATTCAGTACAGCTGATATTCTCGAATTTGCATCGATTGCATATAAAACAACTGAGTTGATTGCGGCTGCATGTAAGATCCAGATGCAACATCGACCCATCATAGGCGCACCACATAAAACAACAGTAACAAATATCGAACAGGGTCTTAGACTTATAAACGGAATGCAACTTATCAAAACCAAGGTAATCGTTAATGATTCCAATGAGGAATATATTAAATCAACTCTGTTTGGTGCAACTGATCCTATGACTACACGACAGGTCACATTCACACCGAATGATAATGGTACTGTAACACAATCTGAGAAGAATGTATCATCAAATTTCTATAACGATATTGATGGTGTACTCACTGCAACAAAACAGGCTGCCCAATGGACAGATGAACTTGCAAAACATCTTCAAGCCATGCAAGGTAAACCGGGTTTGTATCAAACAAATCATTCATTGTGGCAACGTTCAATCAAACAACTCATGATTCTGGTCAAAGGTTTCACAAAGATCATTTCCGCAATGAATCATGATATCAATACGATGTTGAAAATCGATAACGTCATTATTCAAATGACAAATGAATATGATGACGCCAGAAACCATGGTAATTTAGACAAACCCACAGGCATAGTGATGAAGGGTGATGGATATAATCCAACACAACAGGATCCATCTCAGAATACACCACCTTTTGCACCCCGTCAACAATTTATCAATAATCCAACTCAATAATCAGATTTAATATTCCCGGGGAATTCCCCGGGAATATTATTTTTTATATTTATATAATTAGAATGTAATCTGGAAGGAACATTCTTGTACTTCCGTATCTTAGGAGGAATCAAATAATGAAATTGTACAGAAACATGCAGGAACAAAGGTTCCCAACTCCATTCCATGCATATCAGTTTGCAACCGTCAGATCAATGGAGAAAATACTTGAGGACATCGAGAGTGATACACTGTTGTCCAATGTCGGTCAGATGTTCGATGTTAATTTTCCAATTAATGATGAAGATGCAGATGCGATGACGAATGGATTCAAATCACCATTTAAGAAATAAGGAGGACATTATGGTTAAATTATACTCAGAAACAATAAAAGACGTCGAGACAAATTGTCTCATAATGTTTGAACCGTTACCGTTGGAACCACACCATATGGATGACGATTGTTATTATGGATATACCGTAACAACATATGAAGTGGAAAAGGAACCGGTTTTATTAGAATCGGATTTATCAGAACCGGATATAATGTTAACGGTTTATCATCCAAATAATAATCCAACTGTGAAAGCGATACATAAAACAATCGTATGGTTAAAATATTTCGAAATCATGACTATGTATGAGGATCCATTGAAATTTTATAAGACACATTTCGATGAAAATAAACATTTGATACGTTGAGGAGGATAATATGATTCCGTGTTATGATAAAAATGGTAAACAAAATGGGATGTATTTATCAGAGTATGGAAAGGTATATGAAAATGGTGTTGAAGTAAAATACTATAATTCAACAAATGGTTTAAAATATGTATATTATATAATAGATGTTTCTACCAATAAAAGAATACTTATTGAATTAGGTTTTGTCATACTTATATCTCGTGATGGTTTATATAATTATAAAGAATATGATGTAATACATTTGGATTCTGATATAACCAATTATAGTTTAACAAACATTTCCTATCATTCAAGAATTGAAATATGGAAAGATATGACTAACGAATTATATGGTAAATATCAAATATCTAATAACGGTCGTGTTAGAAATTGTGTTAATAATCATATAGTTGCTGGTAGTAAACTTAAGACGGGACATATTTATTCAACTTTATTAAGTAAAAAATGCTCTATCATCGGTTGGTGGCTGCGAGTTTTGTTACCAATCCAAATATAGGTAAATATAAAATTATCAATCATATCGATTCTGATCCATCTAACAACTATGATTGGAATTTAGAATGGTGTGATGATAAAATGAACATGGTTCATGCGTCTATGTTTGGTAATATGGGATCAATTACTATCGATGAAGCCGATATGATACGCGATGAATTAATGAACCCAGTAAACAAAGGTAGCTCTAAAAAATATATGAAAAAATTAAACATAAATATCCAAATATATCAAAAAGAATAATAAGATGTATAAAATATAATAGTGGATATAAATTTTCTAGAAAATATAATTTAGATAATATTAAATATCCAGAATATATATGTGATAAAATACCAACAGAAGATATTGATTATATTCGTGATTTATTATTAGACAACAATTTTTCACCATCCAAAGTTTATAAGAAATTAGATCATGTTAGATATCCGAATATAAGCATGGACATTGTAAAGGCTATCAAGCTTAGCAGAAAACCTTATTTGCGTAGTAAAAAATATGATATTGATAAAATAAAGAATATCTTTGATAAACATAAAAATGTATTGAAAGGAAGAACACAACATATGAAAAATGTGGAAAATTTTAGAACAGAAATTATTGATTTAATTAGGGGATTATTATTAACAAAAACATTTCACGGAAGTCCAAGGATGGTGTATAACGCATTAAACCATGATAAATATCCATTTATAACTGAAAATATTATAAAACATATTAAATATGGTACTGGATATGATAGAAGTGATATGTTTGATTTAAATGATTTTTCCAATAGAATTAATAATGAACAATTTTCAACTCCATCAAATACATTGATAAAAACATTAATTAATTCATACATGAATGGTGAAAGTGACATAACAGATGAATCGTATGATTTATTAGTAGAAGAACTTGTTTCTGAAAAAGGTGAATCTTCTAGACCATATATGAGAGTTGAAAAAGGTGAAATAAATTCAATGACACAAACCCTTCCTAAGGTGTATGGTATCAGAACACCAATGCGTGAAGGACAGAAAACCTATGAGCAGTGGGTCAATATCAAAAAGATCAATCCCAACCAGAGAATTCTTGCACAACCAAAGTTTGATGGTTGTTCAGTTGCATATGATTTCAATACTCGTAGATTCTTCACACGTGGAGATTATGAGAATGGTGAATCTGTTGACGTAACTGAATTGTTTGCCAACAGAATCGATTGGCTCGATAGATGGAGAGAAAACAATGATCGTCCATGGCCATATACCACGGTCGGTTTAAAGTTTGAAGCGATTCTTGATGTTGAGTCATATGATCATTATAATAGAACACATCCAGATTCACAATACAAACGTCCACGTGATTATGTTGCCGCCGCAATGACATCACGTGATGTTGAAATGTGTAAACGGATTTCATTGATTGAATTGCGTGGATTAACTTCCGATGGTAGAGAATATATTCCAGCATCATTGTGGAATACAAGTGTTCAAACTACCGCAGGAAATTATGAACGTTTGGAAACATTCATCAAAGATTGTTTAAATCGTAATGCAACATTCAAAATGGCATTTGATCCTGAAATCGATGTTGTTGAAGATTATAGAATCGATGGTGTCGTTATATCCGTATGCGAAGAAGAACCTGGCGAAGAATGTTTCATCAACAATGATAATGAAGTTGCAGTTAAGATTCTTAAAGATATCAAACAGACCAAACTCCGTGACATCATATGGCAGATTGGTAAAACCGGAAAGATTACTCCGGTTGCACGTTTACAACCTGTGATGTTCGACAACGTCAAAGTTGATCATGTGACATTGTCAACATTCGATCGTGTGTTTAGTATGGATCTGAGATATGATGATACTGTTGATATCATGTATAACATCGTACCATATTTCGTTGGTACACATCATGATGGTTCATTACAAATACCAATACCTACAAAATGCCCATCTTGTGGTGAAACATTAAACACCAAGGTTTTGAAACAGGTTCGTTGTTTGAATCCAAACTGTCCATCTGTAATACTCGGCGGTATTGTTCGTTATTGTGAAAAGATGAAAATGATGGGTGTGTCTGATGGAATCATTGATGATTTGTATAATAGCAACATCATCAAAACAATTCCTGAGTTGTATGAAATCAATACGGGAATGATTTCACATCTTCCTGGATATGGTGAACAGTCAGAAGCAAACATCATCAACGCAATATGGAAAGCATCTGAAGATGTTGAACTTCATAAATGGTTTGGTGCAATGCCGATCAATGACATTTCTGACAAAACATGGAAAACGATATTTGATACAATATTCCAGAAAGATATGAATGTTGCATTACAGAATATATCAAACTGGATCAAATCAAATGACAAAGCTCCATTGCTTGATGCATTAATGATATATGGAAATAAATTCCCGAATATTGGTGCTGCTAAATTGAGATCCATTGTTCATGGTATTCACCAAACATGGGATTTGATTTGCAAAACATTTCCGTATATAAAATTCAAAACATATTCTACTGGATTACCAACCAAAGGATTTGTTGCAATGACCGGAACTCGTGATCCTGAATTAACGGCAACACTCGTCCAGAATGGATGGGAGGTTTGTGATTTCAATACAAAAGTAAATGTGTTGGTTGTACCAAACAAATCATTCACATCACGTAAAACGGAGCTTGCAAAGAAACACAACATCCCAATACGTACGGTTGAAGAAATGTATGATATGTTGAGATGAAAGGAATGAATACGATGGACAAAATCGACAAACAACGCAACAAAGAAGACATCATGAATACATTTGCGAAAGCAGCATCGCCAATCAAGGATGAATCTTTGAATGCGTACATAAACAATTTCGAGAAGAACGGTCATGACATTTGGGTCATGACCGATTGGCATTTGTATAAACGTGACAAGAAAGGTGGTCTCACATGCCACAAACGTTCTGATTATGACAGAATCAAATCCGCAGTTGAAAAGATTCCCGAGGATGATTTATTAATCTTTCTTGGGGATCTTGTTGATGGTGAATTTGGTGATTTCAATGAAGTGAAAAAGTTCTTCAAGAATGTTAAATGTAATCGCATAATCTGTTTAGGAAACAATGATCTGTATCATTATAATACATATCGAGAAATGGGTTTCCGTTATGTGTTACACGCATTCGAATACAAACGTATTATTTTCTCACATTATCCAATCAAGAATACCGGATTATACAACATCCACGGACATTTACATTCAACAGAAATACGTCATCCTGTTTATTGGATACCATTTACAAACCAAATCGACATTGCATATTTCGGTGGTCGTGTTAAACCATTGAAACTGTACGACATTGCAAATCCGAAAACATTCAACAAGTATAAGAAGATCGCATCAGAAGATTCATCACATTTCAATGAATCATATACAATATTTGAATATCGTCAATTGGTTGATGAATATTTAAACGATGATCCATATGATGATTAAGAGGTGACACGATGTTTGCATTTATCGCAGATGTACATATATCAAATAAATTGAATCCCAGTGATTATTTAAATTCATTAGCATATTTTCTCAAACATATCAAGGAGTCTGATGAAGAGTGTCATGCGATCTTCGTTCTTGGAGATGTTTTTGATTATCGTTTGGATGTTGCTGAATCAAAACTTGCGGCAGAATGGTTACTCCGACTCACGTGTAATTATTGTGGTAAATCACAAACTCACGTTCCGTGTTATTTCATCCATGGTACATTCTCACATGATCTGGATCAGTATGATATATTCTTACCGAATCTCAGTAAGATTGAAAACGTTTATATCTATTATACAAATCAAGCATGTGAGATGCAATTGATGTCTGGACATACGGTTTTATTATTACCACAAGAATACACTAAAGAATACTCTAAATGGTTCAATAAGAAATATGATATCATCATTGGACATGGTGTTGTTACATCATATACAGCAGCCCCATGTCAAACAAAACAAGGAGATTATACATTCCAGACCGATGTGTTATCCAAATGCTCAAACATTTGTGTGTTCGGTCATTTCCATGAATATACGGATTTTGGTAAGAATGTTTTCTATGCTGGGTCAATGTTACGTACTAAATACAATGAGGATACTCCAAAACAATTCATGTTTTGTAATGACAAATTCGAAACACATACGATTGTGAATCCATATGCATTGGAGTTCAAAACGATTCGAATCAATACTCCTGATCAATTACGTGATATTATATCAACTGATATCAAAACACCACATCGATTCATCATACCTGGAAATGAAAATACAGAAGAATATTCAGCAATAATGTCAATCAATAAAAACAATAAATTCATCACATATAAAATTGACAATAGTAAAAATATGTCTGATATGGAACATACTGATACGACTGATACAATTCAAATTAACAAACGCAACTGTATCAACAATCCAATTCCCGAACTGGTGTCTTATATAAAAGAAAAAGACAATGCGGATGTGGAAGCACAAATCAATGCGTATGTTGATGAGATAAATAAAAAGGAGGATGAATAAGGATGAAGATTAAAACCACAGATGGACCGATAGGTTTCAATGAATCAATTGGATTCGATTGTCGTAATCCAGAATGTTCAATCAGTGTATTCGTTGCACCAAAAGATACTGTATCTGTTAAATGGATACGTGATAAGGGTGATGATTACATTGAACTTCAGGCAACGTGTCCGTGTTGCTTAACTCGTGCGTGGAGGTATTGTGATGATCCAATACCATACAAGAGTTTGATGAACTGTATGCTTGAAGATATGTTCAAAGACATCGATCCAAATTTACCAGAAGGAGTATAAACATGGCACAGAAGAAAAAGGAAGTTATGAATGCGGAACTCAAAGATGCATCATTAATGGACATTCTATCATCGGAAGGAACCAAAGTATTCACAATGAATCGTTTGATCGATTTCTCATATTCAACAGGAATCGTTGTAATGGATTATGCATATGGATATGAGATACTCATCAAAGAGAATGGTGAAGTTGTTGGTAAACGTAAATGTCTGGGACTCCAAGCAGGTTCATTCAACGTTGTAACCGGACCAACACAATCATACAAATCGACATTGGCAGAATCCATCAGTGCAAACATCGCATACAAGTATGATGGTAATGTTGTTCATTATGATATTGAGAATCGTCTTGTTGTATCACGTCTCAAACAGATCACCAAACTTCCCGATGATTGGTTTGAAAGAGATAATCCGAGATATGTTCTCAAGGGTGGTGCAATCGGTTATGATACACTTCAGAATGATATCACTGAGATCTATATGAACAAGATGGCTCACAAGGATCTTCTTACAAAAGATACTGGTGTACGTGATGCAAACAACAAACCGATTTATCTGATGCCACCAACTGTTGTATTCGCAGATTCTCTTACAGACATCATTGCAAAAGAATATGATGCAAACAACAAGAAAATCATGGATGGTGTTGAGGAGTTACGTTCCAACACATATGGAATGCAGGCTGCTAAAACACTTCGTGGTGTTCTTACTGACATTCTTCCGATGTTAAAAGAAGCAAACATCATTTTCATTGTAATCTCACATCAGAGTGATAATGTTTCAATGAATGCATTCGCACCTCCGAAGAAACAGTTCCAGTATGGTTCTGCATCCACCAAGATTTCCGGTGGTAAAGCAGTTGAGTACAATGCATCAACAGTATCAAACTTCACTGCAGAAATCAAAGAGGATTCACGTTATCATATTAACACCGATGGATTTGAAGGAAACACCATTGTGTTTGAACCGATCAAATCATCAACCAATCAGAGTGGTAATGAGAAGACCGGACTTGGATTCAAGATCATTATCAACAAACAGGGTGAGAATGTTGGTTGTGATAACATCAGAACACTCATAAAACTCTTGGATCAGAAAGGCCGTCTCAAAGGCAATCGTGCTGGTTGGTATGTTCTTGATGATCACGGTAATCCGATCACGGAGAAGTTCACATGGAAGAAAGTACATGATGAGTTCCAGGCCAATCCAGAAATGTTCAAAACATTCATGACTGTTGCCAAAGAAGAATTAGAGAAGTTGGTTGCTCCCGCAGTTGATAACTCTGGTAAGATTCGTCCATTTGACGTTGATTCAATATTAAACGATTTAGGTTGATGGGGTAATCGCCATCAACTTATCTTATATGAAAGGATATGATTTTATGACTATCGAAGAAGCAAAAGCATTGATGACTCCCGAGGCACTTAAACATCTTAATGAAGTCGTGTGTCCATGGGAGATTAACATTGAGAAGAAAGATTGTGACATTGTTATGTCTGCATTATGTAGAGCGGTGACAACCAATGTCGTTAAGAAAACATCACTTGATGCAAACACGGTTCAGATACTCAATTCAGATACATCAACATTGACTGCTCAGAAATTGAAAGATGCTTTAACCGCAATCCGTAAACATCAGGATGTTATCTGTTTAATATTTCTGAAATACAAAGATGAAAAGGTTGTGTTTGATATCGGTGATGATATTGTAACATACAACGGGATCTTTGATTGGGTCATCAAAACATGTGACGTCACATCAATCGGAATTCGTAAAAATATGAATGAAAAATATAAAGCATCAGTAATTAATAATATTACACAACTCGTTCCAAAATATCGTAACAATCCAAATGATCCGATTTCCATTAAAAACATCACTCGTATCTTTACATCATATGGAGGAATCATCACATGTTCAATTAAAGAACGTAAGGATGGTATGAAAGATGTAAACGATTGGGTTATGTATTTCTAAATGAGGAGGTGTCAATATGTCAATCATAGATGATATCAAGAAACTGGTACAACCTAATGATCCAAATCCAATACCATATCCAGGTCATGATACAGTGATCACACAACCGCCTGAAATTACAGACGAAGAACGTAAACTCAGTGATCTTGGTTGTAGATATTAAGAGGTGATGTTATGAAAAACAAAACGATTGAGGAGGTGATGTTATGAAAAACAAAACGATTGAGAATGAAAAGATCCATGATAAAATGTTTAATTTATTATGGAATACCATATCGGTGATATTATGTCTCGCATTAATAATCGTAGGTAGATATTGTGCATCAGAAAAGAATAATAAAACCAGTAAAGGAACATATCATGATTACAACAAAGCCATTATCATATATGGTAAGAATGATGGTATTGTTATTGATCTCGCAGGATACGATCATGTCACACTTGGTACAGAACGTTATGAACTGTATTCAACCGATGGCAAACAGTATTCAGCTTCACCCGATGATGTGATACTGTATAATGACACGGAATAAAAATATAATACACCCGGGATGTCCCGGGTGTATATTTTTTGTTATCTGTATCTTGCCATAAGAGGTCTTTTCGGAGTTGCCATGAATGCATGATCGAGCTGGTCAATACAGTATTCAACGAATGCCATCTCCATACCCATATCAGATGAAATGGTTGGCTGACCATCAACATATGATTCATAGATGATTGTAGAATATATCTTCATGATTGAAGATTCATTCACAGAATCATTAGTTGACATTTTCTTTGTACCTTCACCGAGTTTGTTGTCCAACTCATCTCCATCAAACGTTGGAGCTGCGTTACTATCTTTGAGAACATTCTTCATCTGTTCAACAACCTGGTTAGTAGTTTTCTCTGCCATGAGTTTTGTGAAATCCTCATAGTTCTCAACATTCTCAAGAATGTTTTTCACATCAACGTCATTTGCGATGGATGGATCTTTAGTGACAGCAACTTTTGCAGCTGTCTTATCAGCAGCATCATCGATTTCCTGAATGATATCTCCAATGAGATCACTCTTCAAACGATGCTTTGCATTTTTCAGATAATCATAACAACCACATCCGCAATCATCTTTCATATGACGCATGATCGCAGTATCAATGGTGTTATCCAGATCGGAAGTATCATCAACCATCATTGCCTGGATGATATCCTTGAGGACATACATTGAAAGTTTTTCTTTGAACGCACCCTTGTCGAATGTCGTTGGTGCATTTATTTTATGAATCGCACCGAGATTTCCATCGGTAACGTTTGCTGCTGATGCTGGATATGATTTATTAGTTCTATTAATAATATCATCCAGCATGTTTTTAACATCATCAGCCATTATTCATTCCTCCTTATTTTTTGAATTTTTTACAAAGTTCATTGAGTTCTCTGGATTCCTTTTCGATTGCGGTGATGAGTTTAGAAGCATCTGAATCGATATCAAGTTTCAATGCTGCACAAATGTCATCATACAACTCTGATGCGAGTTCAATAGTACGATCGAGATATTCCAGTTCGTCATCTGTGAACTTTGCACGTTTTCTTTCTTTACGTTCAATCTTTTCACCGAGTGACTTTAATGCAAGCAACCTTCTTGTTCTCGGGTTATCATCTTCAACCTCACTGGATATTGACGAACCCCATGCAGAATTGCCATAACCATATGCGCTACCGGTTGAAATGGCGTGTTTGCTTGTTTTGAAATATGATTTGATATATCCAATAGTCAGCTTATCTGCATTTGCTTTACGTACAATCGGACCAGTTACATTCTTCTGAACGTATGTTGCTTTCCTCTGAAGATTTTCACGAACATTGAACAATGCTGTGATTGCTCCTTCCTGGAACAAGATGTCATCGATTGAAGCATCCTCTTCAACGGATTCATTTACAGTCTGAGTCTGCTTATGTTTATCAATGATTGCACCAACTGCCTTAGCCTGTGAACAGAATGCTTTGATAAGACGTTTTGCAATCTGGGTGTTTGATGGAGATGAATTATCCTTAACAGTGCTCATCAAATCACACAAACATCTGTTGAGAATTTGTAACTGTTTCTTTTCTTGTTCATCATAAATGGTTTCATATTTAACTGCACGATTCAGTGCTTTGTTAAGCTGTTTACCATTTCTTCTGAATTCCTTCAACAATCTACTCAGTTCATATTTATCATTGTTTAATATTCCAAGAGCCTTTCTGAGCAGAACATCCAATGTATCATTTATATTGGTCTTGGAATACTTAAAAACCGATTCTTGAACCTCTTCAGTATCGACATCCGGATTACCAACAGACTGACCATCAGGAAGTGTATTGTCCATGAGGAATGCTTTAAGCTGATCGATTGTCATGTCTTTTGCTTTCTCTTGAGCCTGTTCGATAAGCTGGTTGAGTGTCATGTTGTCGAAATCAGCATCAGCCATATCAGTATCACCTGTGTCGTCAGGAAGCTCAGCATCAGGTGAATCCACATTAGTCGGATCAACATCAGTTGTATCAGTTGCAGTTGTATCAATATCGTCTGATGTACTGTTCACATCGAAGTTGGGTTCCTCATCAACATTTGCCGAAAGATCAATGTCATCACCGACAGAAGGTTCTGCGAGAGCATCATTTACACCATCTGCAATTCTGTCTGTCACATCGTTGACATTCGGATTCTCAGGAGCTGGAGGATCTGCGGGTTGAGCATTATTCAAATCAGCATTCTGATCATTCATCTCTGGTGGCATTGGATGAGTGTACATTCTACCATCAGGACCAACATATGATGGACCCGGCATTGGGGGATTCATCTGCTGTGTAGGCTGTGGAGGAGCTGCATTCATATCAGGTGATTGTGCTTGTGTACCAGCAAGCGGAGGAGGATCACCTGCGCCGCCAAAGTTGATTGCTTCCTGGAAGACATTACCCCATCTTGATGGGAATTCAATGTATGATTCAGTATAAGCTTTCTTATCAACGAACTGGGTTGATGGTGCTGATGCTCGTTTGATTTCAAGATCGATCTGCTTATTACCATTCATACCGGATACATTTTCAGTTGATGATTTCTTGCTATCTTTGATTTTATGCTCAACAGCAAACCAAAGATCTTCACCAGATGAAAGATTCTTGATAACGATGAATATCTTATATGAATCTTTAGGTTCTCTGGGAACGCACACACGATCAGGTCTGAAAACATCCCAGATGTTTCCGTCTTTTGGTAATCTGATATTATGCTCGTCTGCAAACTTGGTGAGATCATCATATGCATTGACGAGTCTGGAGTAATCCCAGAACTTGATGCAGTCAAGCTGTTTCTTGAGAATCTTCTTATTATGAGCCTCATACGATACAGGAAGAGATGCATTGTATTCACTTTCGGAATCACGTTTCAGTTTACCAAAACAAAGATGGATGTTCCAAACGACGTTAGGATCAGATAATTTAATTTCTCCGAAACCAAACATACCTTCCTGAACAACATATTCCATATATTCATTATACAAGGAATCCATCTTGTTGTACACACGATCTTCATATGCGTCTTCAGATTCACGAGGGAGTCTGATAACTGAATCTACAGCTTCCTGATAGAAATCATATTTAGATTTGAGACTCTTATAATATGATTCCTGGAGAGCAGCATCACCTGGGATATCTGACATTCTTCCATCAGTCATACAGAATTCAACAGTATCAATTTCAAAATCATCCTCTACTGGAATTGATATACTGCTGATCTTTCTAACTGCATCTGGATCTTCTGTACCGCCAGTTGATAAGTCTGACAACTCCTCAAGTACATGAGCTGCTTCAGTGAACATATCATCATCGAGTACATCGTTATCGACAACTGCTGCTGACTCTTCAAACACTCCAGCTTTCGCCAATTGTTCTCTAACATACTTAAGCATTTAAATTCACACTCACTTTCATTATTATAATAAGAAACCGAAGGTCTCTAAAAAGATATCGGAAATCATTTCTGTAGGCATTTCGACGATGCCTATATCAGTGATCTCCAGATCGCCTACAACCTCGACACCGTTGATCGATGGTTTGTTTGTGACATCATTTTTGTAATCCATAGAAACACTCCCGAACATAAGATTTAGCCCTATAGTGGACTATTAATATCGAGTTTTACCCCTACTTTCAGAACATTTAATGTATTTTATATTTCCAGATTTATATCATTATTTTGAAAACAGCATGGTACTGTTTAATTTATTATGAAAGGAATGTTATTATGGATGGATATATTGTAGTCGAACAATACATTGACATTGTACTTGATGCGTACATGAAAATGTATCCCGAAGAAAATCCAATCGCCGTTAGAGAAATGATATCAAACACGTTGGAGGAAAGCATTACTGATATACCATGTACATTACACAATGATACATATCATGAATATATTGACACAACAATGTTGGATGTATTCAATTGGTTGTCACAGCGCAAACCCATCATATCTGGAGAGGCTTCGTTTTTCAAACAGCATGCAGAATATACAGCACCATCAATCAAGGTGTTGGAAACATGGTTGTCAAAAAGAAAGAAACTGAAGAAGATGATGTTCAAATTCGTTAAAGGTACAATCGAATATAATAATTATAATACAGCTCAGGGTAATCAGAAGGTTATCTGTAATGCAGAGTATGGCGAATCTGGAACTCCACTGTCATCATCGTATTCTGTGTATATACCACCGGCAACAACTGGATCTGCGAAGAATCTCACAACATCATTGATTTGTATATTAGAATTATTTATCGCGAATTATGATAAATATATCCAGTTAAAAGATATTAATGAGATGATGGATTTCATTGTTAATGTTTTAAGTGCAACAGATGAACGTCCGAATCGTATCACTGCAAGATTCACACCTGAGGAGGTGGGTCAACGGTTGTATAGCATGATACGAATAAAGAATGAATCTGATCTGGTATTTCTCACACGATTTGTTTCACGTCTTGAAGATGATGATCGTTCAAAATTAATGTTTGCTTTCAATCCAAGGTTGATCATGAATCATTTCTTATATAATGATATGACAACCATCGGTACATATCTGACACACCACGTTGTCGATTTGGAAAACTGTACAAAAGAAACATTACAGATTGCGGGATTTGGAATCACTCCTCCGGAGGCAATTGCAGATGTTTCTAATAAAGTATCGAATATCATTGTTGATACGTGTGCATATCCATTTATACCAAATGATGTTGAGATGCGTGCAGATAATGTAGAGCGTGAATTGGTTTGTGTTGCTGATACTGATTCATTGATGTTGCATTATCCAAAACTGATTCGTGAATTCCAAACCGATACAGGTAACTTCAAGATGTCATGCATCTGTGCGGCGGGATTTGGAACACGTTTGTTTGCAGATTTTGTGGTACCCAGATTTGTCAGTTACTTTGCAATCAACTGTAATATCGAAGATAAATATTACAGAGATAAGCTTGTATTCAAGAATGAATATTCATACTCAATGATGATTCTGTTTCAGAAGAAGATGTATCTGGATTCAATATTTGTTCAAGAAGGTGAACCAAGAAACATTCACGAGATTGATGCCAAGGGCGTATCATTTAAGAAACGTGATACCGCAGACTTCTTGGAACCGATGATTCTCAAACTCTGTGACAAATATATGATCTCTGTAGATACAATTTCAATTGATCGAATATTGGATGAATATTTTACAATTCATGATGAGTATCAGCGTCGAGTTCGTACCGATGTAACATTGTATACCAAGCGGGGTGTTAAAGATGAAGAATCATATGACCAGTCAAAGACATTACCGATTCAGATGCGTGGTACACAAATCTGGAATTCAATAATGTCAACTGAACAAATCAATCCTCTCGATCGTGTATACATTGTATGGTTATCATATGATCTATTATCAAAATCATCAAATGGTAGAACCATGAGACTGTTGGAAATGTGTAAACGTTATTCTCCAAAAGAAGCTTGTATCTGTATACCAGAATCATATAAGACGATTCCTGATTGGATCGCTGTTGGTATTGATACTGAATACAACATCGACAAATTACTTGCACCATTCAAACAGGTGTTGAATGTGTTTGGTGTTTATTTACCAGAAAACAAAGGATCATTCAAATGTACCAAAATGCTGTTTACATAACTAGAAAGAAGGTTTTATAATGTTAGCAGAAGTTTATTGTTGGCTGGAAAGTCGTACGGGTGTATCGTACGACTTTAACCAGGAACTTGTAGCGATGTCGAAAGACGTCATCTTCATTGATCCAGGTGAATTTCAGATCGACTATCAGCAGATCAGAAATGAACTCACACAGTGTTGTATTGCAATTGATAAATTCAAGGATGAAATTCCGGATGATCTTCCAAGATACGATGAACTGAAACGTTTGTTTGTCGGCACGGTGCTTCATGGTGTCACTTCAATCGTAAATGACATCATGGACAAAATGAACATCAAACGTATTGATTTCAATTCAATGGCAGTATTGGATAATTCAGTTACACTGTTATGTGAGTTATGTGATTTATTCAGATACAATTCACTTGAATCTATCATTAATGAACACATGTTTGATACACTGAATGCAACCAATGAAAATGCGTACACCGATGTGTTTGAAATCGTATCATCCGATGTTGCGAATATGTATTATACCGTAGATGCAATTCGTGATATGCATGATGAAAACGATTAAAATATATTTATATAATTACGATGATGATGGGAACTATTATATACTTCACATCGAATAATTAAAGGAGTGATTTAAATGCTTACTAACAACAATGGAAGTTTTAACAACTTCAACAACCAGAACAACCAGAACAATCAGAATGGTGAAGAGAAGCCAAAGATCAATTTCAAATACGGTCGTATTAGATCAGTTGATGGTCTGCTTGAGGTTGGTATCTGGATCAACCAGTACGGTATTACCGGAAAGATCTTCATTCGTCAGGCTTGTGGTAAGGATCCATCCACAGGTGCAAACATCTATGAGAATAAACCTCCGATGGAACTCCCTCAGGGTTATCTTGACAGAGAGCGTCTGAGACTGTTCATTGATGTTGTTGAAGACAACAATTATCAGAATCTGGATTTCCAGCTTGGAGCAACTTCAACTATCAAGGTTACTTCTGAGGGTAACAATGTGAAGATCACACTCACAAACAGCAAAACAAATGACTCTCGTACAGTAACTCTTGAGGGCACAATGATCAACGGCAAGGTTTACAACGCACCACTGAGAACCCTCGTCTCATGGTTTAAGATCGCTTACAACAAAGCTCTCACCGTTAAGATCAATGATGCTGCCGATGACAATGAAGAGGTTCCATTCTAATGGTTGATTTTCGTTTCTTAGGTAGAGAAGGATTGATGATTGAATACACTGACATTGTATCATTAGTGGGATATAATATCATCAATTATTTAAAATCTAAACGAATCTCAAATGAAAAGATAATGGGGATGTCCGATGAGGACATCCTCTTATCATATCTCAATCGTTCAGATTTTGACATCTCTAAATGGATTAAAGATACATTTGATTTAGAGTGTAATGTTTCCGATTATATAGAATCTGAAATTGCATATGCTCCTAATAATTTATACGCGTATAAAATGTTCACCCAATCAAATAAAGAGAAAATAAAAAACTTAATGATTTATTCCGACACATATTCCAAAGTAATTGAGAAATATGTTTCTGCTTTTAATATACCGGATTTGAAATATGTGCATGGGGATATCATCCCCATACTGAACGAACGACCTAACATAACATTTACAACTTCGAACCCAATCAGTATTCAAAAATGTAAAGAAGTGAAAGCTCCATTGATGTTAACAATCACCGATGACTTCATGTATGTTTCTGATATTATTGAATCCGATATTGTGGATGTATTGCGTAAGTCAAATAAAATAGTTATGTTTACATCTATTTCAACAAACGGTATTTAATATATTTCAGAAAGAGGTGTATAAGAATGGGTAAAGAAGAGATTATAAACAAAAGTGAATTATACACTTTTGAACTTGATAAGGCTGATCTTTATACTTACAACGTTGAACATGGCACGGAGTATCCATACAACGGTTTACCAACTGGAATGCATGGTAGAAAGTATAAGAAGACACGTTTTATCAGATGGCATCCAATTCCAGAGGACATCGTAATGCGTCATTGTGGAGCACAGATCATTGTTAACTTCACAGCATTATTTCCGAACGGTGTACTCGACCCGAATTGCCAGATATTCAAATTACGTTCTAAGAGAGTTGATCTCCAGAACCTGATATGTGAACAGATAAACTTCTTCACAGCACTGTATGACCAGGACAACGATCTGTTGACATCAATGTGTGTTGCCAAATATGTAACCGACTCTCAAGATTACACAATGGCGACCTTTGATGAATATTCAGATAAACTTATCTCGATATTGTTTCCGGAACGAACAATTGACAAGATACGTCTGATGGTTGATGAAAACGATGTTGGAGATGATACAATAGGTCTGTTCCCTGTTGAGTTTCTTAAAGATGCATTCACCTTATCATTCATGATGAAAGTAATGCATATCTTTATTGAACACTTCATCATATCAACGGGTAACTCTCCAAAAACATTATTTGAATCATTTGCAAAAGCATATACCAAAGTAATGAAGATGCTGAATCCAAGAATGTATCTTGTGTTATATGATTACGTACAGAAGTCTGTCAATCAGTGTATCACATCAAATTCAAACATTGTTGATATGCAGGCAATCGAAGGAGTTACAGCTCCAACCATTGCACAATCAATTATGAGAAAATCATTGTTGTGTGATGGTTTAATAAAACTTACATATGCATCCGAATGGGATCCATATCTGAAACGTCCGGTTCATTCATGTGTTGGACTGATCAAAGCGATCGTTGGTCATGCAACGAATGTCATCCGTAAGGTTCAGCTTCGATTCACATTTATTTCGGTTGATGATGTCTCCCAGCTTCAGTCCGATAGTATTTCATCATCATCTGCAATATCAATGGTTCGATCATTCAATCCAGGTGAGTTTACCATCATGCGTCGTGATCTCAATATCATTATTGGTCATGCAATTATGGAAACTGACTTAACTCCACTCAACTGGTATATGGAGAACCTTCCTAAGATGAATGAACTCGCAACAATGCTGATTCACATTGTATTGTACAATAAGTTCCATTCATCAATATCGTTATCCACAATATCAACACAACAGAAATACATTCTGTTATTATATCTTCGCAGTATGATTATGAAGATTTATAATCTTACTGAAGAACAGACTGTATCAAATGATCTGATAAACCTTCTTATGGGTAAATCAACATCAGAATCATCTAAAACATTATCTCAGAAGGATATTGCAAACATCAAGAGATATGTAACAAATGATGGTTCAATAAACCGTTATCTGTTATCTGAAGCATCCGGTGAATCATTGTCTGAATCAGTAATGCACGTTGTGCTGTCATCATATACTATCGTAAATCATAATGAACCTTCTGCATTAGGTGCAGAGTTGTTTTATGAACCATATCTGATGACAACCCGTGTTATTGATATGATATCGGAAATATTTGCAACATTTTAATTCAAGGAGGATATCATGAAAGGTGTAAGATTTAGCATGGAAGCCGAGTTCTGTATCGATATGATAATGAACAACGGTTTCAAAATAAAGAAAGATAGTTATGGTCAGATCAATGTTAACAATCTGATCAATGCTGAGAACTTCACAGACACAGAATTCTCATGTGACTGTGGTGCCTATACAGGACGTGATCTGCTTGGTCAGCAGTGTCCACATTGCCGAACGGAGATAACACTCCGTTCGTTAAACTTCAAGAAAACTGGATGGATGGACATATATCCACATCGTGTATTGACTCCAGTGTATTATGGTATCATCAAACGTGTAATCGGAACACCATTGTTACGTTTCATACTTGGTGACTACAAGGATAAAAGTGGTGTCAAATATAATGATAAGGATAAGAATGAAGAGGAATCAAAAGAACCGAAGAAGAAGCGTCGTGGTAAGGTTTCAGCGGATGATATTAATACCATCATGGAACGTATACCAAAGAACAAACTGAAATGGAAAGGTCTCGGTCATGATGGTTTCTATGAAAACTTTGAGGAAATCATATTATCGTGTATGACAACTTCGAATAAATCAGATATTGAAACCATTCTGGCAGAGAAGGAAATCGCATTCACTTCAAAGGTTCCAGTATACTCAACTGCATTTCGTCCTGTATCTAAAACATCAGAATCATATTTCTATCCAAGAATCAATAGATTCTATGCACAGATGTGTGCAGTGTATTGTTCATTGGATGATATGTACTATAAAGAAGAACAGATCAATGCGTTAAACTGTTTTCAGAAATATTGGTTGGGTGCGACAGAACATCTGATCGATAACGAGATGGCTTCTAAATCCGGATTGGTTCGTTCTGAAATCGTTGGTGGAACATTTGAATTCTCAGGTCGTGGTGTAATCATTCTCGATCAGACATTGTCCGCCGGCGAAGTCGATCTCCCATTCCCAATGTTGATGACATTGTTAAAATATAAAGTCACACATCGTATTCATGTTCGTTATAATATAACTCTTGAACAAGCATACTTGATGATCAACATGAACAAACATCCCGAGATCGTTCATACCATTCTTCAGGAGATTCTCGATGAAGGTGTTTGGATCATGATGCTTCGTGAACCGGTAAACAACATCGCATCAAACTGTTTGTTGAAAGTTCGTAGATTCAAGTTGAACGATGATACTATCAGTATCGGCGAACCATTACTGACTGGATATAATGCAGATTTCGATGGTGATCAGCTGAACCTGTTTATCGTACCAAATGAACATCTCAAATATTGGAGTGGTTTCTATCTTTCATGCTTCGAGAATCCTGTTAAGGATCATGTAGAGATTCGTATGAAGGAATGGACTGCGGTAACAACAGCATTAATCACATCTTAATATGATGATACATCCCGGGAACTCCCCGGGATGTATTTTTTGTATTTGTATCATATAAAAACGAATCCGTAACTTTTATAAAGAGGAGGTTTATTTATGAGTCAACCTATTAATTATGAAGATTGGTTCTATAAGTATCATAAATACATCAAGGGAAACCGCGATGGTTTGATAACATATAATGATACGAAATGGAAAACCATCAATGATAGAATACTTCCATTGGTTGAAGCACAATCACGTTTGATTGAAGATCAACCATTTGCGGTTGTTGGTAATAGTTATGGTATTGATAAATTAATGAATCTGATGCAGGATTCTAATTATACATTTGACGACATCAATGATGCATTGGTTGAAACATATAAATTCAATTATAAGAATGCGATGAGTAGAATGTTGGTTAACACACATGCGGTTATATGTTCATTCTCGAATCGTGATAATAAAAATGTATCATATGATTCTGCATCAAATTATTACATCATTGATGTACCGTATGATCAGATGCATTTTGGTGAACGTGATGAATTCATACGTCAACGTTTACATGATATGCATGTTAAATCAACAAACAAATGGATCCACATAAAAGATTTAAATTCAATTCCGATATACAAAAACCTGTTGGATTTCAGTATATTGATTTCTATGAATGGTTTGATATGTAACGACTGCATGGTTGCATTTGATGATAAAGGAATGATGTTTAAAGTCAGATGGAAATATTCAACATACTTCGATTGTATTGTATACAAGTTGGATACTTCAAACATATATACATTTGATATAGATTCAACCAAACTCAACAGTGCATCCATATTCATACCATGGTCGGATACTGGATATGATAACTTCACTGGCACGAACTTATTAGGATTGATTGATATCTATTATAATGAATACACATCAACACTGAACGTACCTGTGAACTTCTGTTATATGGACTCCGAAGGTATTCATATTCCAAATTTACAATCCGCAACCGGACGTATGTTGCATCAGTATTCAAAGATCAGCACGATTCATATTATAATATATGAGTTAAAATATTTCTTTGAAATTCCGAATGTATATCCAGCAGTAAATTATTTCAATATTTTGAATAAGAATCTGGTTAAAACCAATGATGATCATAATGTTGTCGTTGATGGTGATGTTGTATTTACGTCCAATGATAAAGTTGATTATACAACAACCGTTGGAACTCCACCGATCGTTATCGATAGAGATAACACCCAGTCACATAAAACAATTTTGACGGCGTTTCATGATATTGATATCATGACATCATTGAATTCCACATTACAGTCAATTGGATCATCGTTACAACAAATCAATGATAACACACCGGCTTCATACATTAGTACAAATATTGCAGAACCCATTGAGAGTGTATATCAAACGATCGAATCATGCAGATTTGATTATTTGAAATTTGCAACACTGACATCAATGGTTGAACAATCCAACATACGGTTGTTTGATAAAATATTTGATGATGTATCACGTGTATATGAATCCCGAACAAATGTAAGTGTATTAAAATCATTACGACCTGATATGTTCTATGGTACAACATATGCAGCTGCGATTAAATCGATTTATGATATTTTCAATAATGAAATTTTTTCAACCGTTGTAATGATGAATAGTACCATTAACAATTTCATCACACCATCTGATGCATCACGCTTCACCAGACCTGTCTCTGAACAGTGTTTCATTGTATTGAAGTATGATTCAGATGATGATGTTTGGTTATTTGATTATCCAGATATCAAACATTTCAATGGTATCCAGAATGCATTCTATATAGATTCACATCTTACAGGAAAAGAGTTGTTCAAATTCTTTGTATTGTATACAGATACCGAAGCGAGTGGTGATAAAAATATTGAACCTTTATCAGAATCGAATGTATTTGATTTTGATAAATTCTGTGATGAGATTCACAAACATCAAGCGTACTTGAGATATTGGAGTGTCGAGAATAAACTTCTTAAAATGTCGAAAGTGCTGTTCAATCAGTATGACGGAACAACATGTGTCGGTGTCATGTCAAAGATGTTGAAACATAAGATCGGCGATCAAATGGTTGAACAATACCCATCTGACATCAATTATGAAGCTTCAGGTATTTCCACTTTAGGAGTTGGTAATGATGATTCTCTTGAAGCTCCGTTCACAATCAATTATTTATTCTATACAATCAATCGATTCTACAATGAAAATGATGCATTTTTGTCATACTTCATTTATCGATTGACACATGATAAATATTATGATCGTTATATTGATCTTGATATTTCATCTGTATTGAATTATAATGATTCAATCAACGTGAACTATTCATATTTCTGGACTGCTCCAAACACAATACTCACATCAACATCGGCGTTGCGTACTGGTGATCATGTATATAATGGATTACCTTTTATTGTAAATGGTAACGGCTCTGTCATCAACACACCATACAAGTATTCATTCAATGATTATGGTTTTAATAACACTGAACATTATGAATTGATTGATAACAATGCAGTTGATTCAGAATTCTACATCAGTTACATTGATCCAACATCACAAGGAGCAACACCTAATATTTACAACAAGGACATTGAAGCTGTTCGTATACTCACGCATTATATGTCAACAGTTCATGATAACATTTCATCATTGATGACTGATTATAAAACATCATTCAATCAAATGAAGTTGTTGAAGATATTCCGTAAACGATTGGCAGATTATAAATCTAAATTTGAACCACTTCTCGAATTACAATATGCACATCCTGATATGACCACATTGTTGAATCCATTATTCGGTGATGGTTATTCAAATACGAATCGTATAGTGTATAATGCTGATTTGTTATATATGAAACTGGATAACATGATTAATCGTGTGGTCGTTGATACACGTGTCATGTCAATCTATTCGTTCATCCAAGAATTTGTTGGATTGGTAAAACGCATATATCTCAATTACGGATTTAAAGATTTTGCAACTCCAAATGCACGTCGTTTGTATATGCATTTACGTAAAATCAATTACACAATGAATCTGTATGAGTTGAAAGAATGGTTTAAAAACATTGATTATGCATTTATTGAGAACATCAATAATTATGTTGCAAATAATACGTTATATACGAATATCAATTTCAACACATACATCAATGTATTCCATCAGTTTGAGGATACAATGACACAAACCATTGATGACATTAAATCAACGATGATTCAGTTGGATAATGATTATCATTTACAGTTTACTCGTATCAGAGGTTTGGTTGAAGATATCATTGAGAATTATATCTTTAATATGTATCGAATGAATATCAAATTCACAAACCGTACATTTTCATCAAAACCGTTATATGCAAAAGTAACATTACCCTCATCACCACATATCACACATCCCGTTACGCATGTATCTGAAAACAATGTTGATATTGTATTATATCCGAAGTACGAACGATCAAACAATGAATATCGACTCGTATCGTTGTATCCAATATGCGAATACGCATTCTTCGATGACGAACCTATCACAACTGATGTTACTGTGACAACTGAGAGTGGTGACATAACTGTCGATGCAACATTGGAATTTAAGAAGGTTGGATCATCTGCTGATATTGTTGATACAATTCAATTGTTGAATGGATTGAATGATACTAAAGTTGATATTCAAAATATTCATGAGACGATGAGTGTTGTCAATAATATCGTTGTAAACAAAAAATATGCAGACATGCATTATGAATTATTGATTGGCAACAAGTTCAATCAGTTGTCACACAATTCGGAACTTGTATTGGATCGAACATCATTATTACCAGGATCGATTGATCGAATCTATGTACCAAATCAAATGATTAATGATTATACATTAGAATCATGGGGTAACCACGATTCATCTGGAATGTATTTCAAACCGTCCCAGGTATTACATATTGAACCGGTTGATGGTGTGATTGAATCAGTGTATGGTCCATATGCAGTCGGTCAGCGAATCTATTTAGAAACACCAGATGATTACCGATTCCCAATAACAATAACCCAGATCGATCACTCTCAAGCCAGAGGTTTCGTTGAAGCCGTTGTGGATTATTCTGCAGAATGGTTTAAACTGGATGACATTGAACGAATCCGTGATTATTTAAACAACCCGATTGAATGTACAATCATACCTGATAATGTATCAAACTTCTTGAATGAATATAACAATCCAACACTTGGGTCATACGATATCATTGATATGTATGATATACCTCAAGATGAATGGTTCTATTTCCCCGGTGATCCAATATTCGTTCAGAACAATGCAAATTATGTTTACACACGTTTGAATTGGATGATCGATGAAAATGTGGAGAACCGATTCATTGATGATGAACATAAACAGTATCAATTCAAATACATTGGTGAATATCAGATATATGAAACTGATATTGACCAAATGCCGGTTCTCGAAGGTGTGGATCATTACTATGATTCATTGAGATACATGACACCAACGGAATGGTTTGATTTCTATCATGATAAATCATTACCAATAACACTAAATTCTATTGGTGATGAACACGAATTGATTATGAATATTCACGGTACGCATCGTGACAAAAATGTGATCCGTATGACAGGACCAGATGTTGAATAT
>ENA-UPXM01001392-UPXM01001392.1-activated-sludge-metagenome-genome-assembly--contig:-NODE-1392-length-31345-cov-7.114573_pt1 | contig 31345 bp, 19 predicted proteins | sample MGYA00238178_ERZ772708 | MGnify/ENA primary metagenome ERZ772708 (study PRJEB29002, sample SAMN05720212) | activated sludge metagenome | isolation source: anaerobic digester from wastewater... | reverse complement strand
TGCGCACGGTTACAGACCGGCAATCCCGGGATCGGCACAATCGGCGCCTTCCACGCCTTCGACCACCCTCCGGCGGCAGAGGCCCTGCTCGCAACCGCCGCCGAACGCTTGAAAGCTTGCGGTGCCCGCAAGATTATCGGCCCCATGGACGGCGACACCTGGCACGCCTACCGATTCAACACCGGGCCCTTTGACACCCCGCCTTTCGCCCGAGAGCCTTGGAATCCGCCCTACTATCCGGCCCTTTGGCAGCGCGCCGGCTTCGCGGTCATGGAGACCTACGACAGCTTCCTTGTCGACGATCCCGCCCTCGCCGCAGCCCATCAAGAAAAATACCATCGCCGCTGTCTCAAGAACGGCTACCTCTTTCACCCGCTCACCACCGCGAACCTGATCGAATTCCTGCCTCTCCTCTACGACCTGTCGTGCCGGATCTTCGCCGACAACATCCTCTACACGCCGATCCGTTACGAGACCTTTCAGTCGCTCTACCTGCCGGCACGCCGCCTTCTCGCTCCCGGCCTCTCTTGGATCGCCTACCAGCGGGACGGCGTGCCTGCCGGCTATGTCTTCACCTTCCCGGACTTCGCGGAGGCGCTCCGGGCCATGCACGGCACAACCGGCCCCCTGGCGAAGCTACGCTTCCTCCTCAACAAGCGCCGAGCCTTCCGTTCTTGCATCAAGACGCTCGGCGTCATCCCGGAAGCCCGAGGCGCCGGCCTCGCCGCCGCGCTGACGCATCTCTCCTTCGCCAATAGCGTGAGCCTCGGCTACAGCCAGTCCCTCATGTGCCTCATGCACAGCGCCAACCCTTCGCGCCGGCTCGGGGGACAGGCCGACCGCCCCTTCCGGTCCTACGCGCTCTACGAGTATGTAAAATGAACACCTCGCCGCAGCACAACATCACCGCGCTGCTTGATGAGGCTGCCCTCCGCCACCCCGAGCGCTCCGCGCTGGTTTTCGGCACCAAGCGGCTGACCTTTGCCGCACTGCATGCGCACGTCGCTCGATGCGCCCGCCAGCTCCGCGAACACGGTCTACAGGCCGGCCAGCGCGTCATCATCATGATCCCCATGTCAGCGGAGCTTTACGTCACACTTCTGGGTGTCATCCGCTGCGGTGCCGCCGCCGTTTTCGTCGACCCCTGGATCCCCATGCGGCAAATCGCCGTCTTCGCCGCCTTTGCGGAGCCCGCAGGCTTCATTGGCGTCCCCAAGAGCCACCTGCTGCGTCTCCTCCAGCCGCGCCTCGCACGCCTGCCCCTCACCGTCTCCACCGGGCCTGTCATAGCGCCCCTGCCGGCGCGGCTCTCTCTCTCCAAGCTCCTCCGCACCAGAGACGAGATCCCACCCGCCACAGTGTCCCCCGAAGCCCCCGCGCTGATCACATTCACCAGCGGTTCCAGCGGCACGCCCAAGGGCGCCAACCGCACCCACGGTTTTCTGAAGGCCCAGTACGACGCGCTCTGCCAGGAGTTGGACTACCGCGACGACGATGTCGATATGCCGATGTTCCCCGTCTTCGCCCTGCGCAACCTCGCTGCCGGAATCACCTCCGTCGTTCCTTCTATGGACTTCGGCCGCGTGGCCGCCGTCAACCCTCAGATCCTGTCCGAGCAGATCCGGCGAGACGGTGTCACTGTGGTCACCGCATCCCCGCCTTTCATTGACCGCCTGGCCTCGCTGCCCCAGCCGCCGCACTTGCGCAAGATTCTGACCGGCGGCGCACCTGTCACAAACGAGCAGCTCCAGCGCTGGGAAGCGGCCTTCCCTTCTTCGGACATCCAGATCCTCTACGGCTCCACCGAAGCCGAGCCGGTTGCCCGCATTTCCAGCCGCGAGCGGCTGGCCACGGCTGAAGATCAGGGTTACTGCTGCGGCGTCCCCTCGGCCCTACTCCAGACGCGCCTCCTCCGGATCCGCAAAGGTCCGGTCAGCGCCGCCGAACTTGAATCCGTGACCTGTCCTCCCGGCGAAATCGGCGAGTTGGCTGTCTCCGGCGCCCACGTCTGCCGTGATTACTTCAAGAACCCTGATGCCGCATTGGAAAACAAGATCGTCACGCCGGACGGGACCTGCTGGCACCGAATGGGCGATACGGGTTACTTCGACGCCAAGGGCCGTTTCTTTCTGACAGGGCGCGTTCACTCCACCATCTTGCGCGACGGCCGCATCCTGCACGCGCAACTGGTGGAAAGTGAAGCCGCCCGCCGATTCCCTGAGGCGAGGCGCGTTGCCGCCCTAGAGCAGAACGGCAAGCTTGTCCTCGTCATCCAAGGCCCCGCCGTGCCTGACGCGCTCGCGCGCTTTGACGCGGACCGCATCATCTTTACCCGCAAAACCCTGCCGGTCGATCCACGGCACAACGCCAAGATCGATTACGCCCGCCTGCGTGGCGAGCTTGAGAGAGGAGCCCTCGCATGGACAAAAAAGACCTGACTTCCGCCTCGCCGTTCCGGAAGAGACTGGCGGCCTACTTCGCCGAACGCTTCCCTCTGTCCAGCCACCTCAGCATGGTGGTCATCTACGTTCTGGCCAACCAGTTTCTCGCGCAAATCCTCTGCGAGCCTGAACACCCGATGCGCATCGGCTGGTTCACGCTCCTCGGCATGATTTCCCTCTTCGGCCTCTTCCTCCACCTGCGCGTCTTCGACGAGCATAAGGACTACGCGGATGATTGCCGCTTCTATCCCGACCGCATTCTCTCGCGTGGCCTGATCACCCTGCGCCACCTTAAGATTCTGGGCGGGACCGCGATTGCGGCTGAATTCATCGCGGCAGGGCTCAGAGGTGCTCAGGCCATCGTCGCCGTCAGCGTCACCTTCCTTTTCTCCTGGATCATGCTCCACGAGTTCTTCGTCCGCCGCTGGCTGCGTGCCCACTTCATCGTCTACGCGATCGCCCACATGCTCATCATGCCCTTCATGGCCGCCACTGTCTTCAGCTTCACCATGCGTCAACCCTTCTGGGAGGCCCCTTTCCTTTTCTGGGTCTACGCCGTTGCGGACTTCCTCGCCTTTTCGAACTGGGAGATCTCCCGCAAGATCCGGATGCCCGAGGACGAGGTCGAAGGCCTTGCAAGCTACTCCAAGGAACTCGGCCTGTTCACCTCCTGCGTGGTGGTGCTTGTGCTCCGCCTTCTCAACACGTTCCTCGCGTGGATGGTCGGCGTCTATCTGCACCTGGGCCCCCTTTACTACGGTGGGCTCATCGTCCTCTTCTTCGGAACCCTCGTGGGCGTGTTGCACTTCTGGCTCAAGCCCTCCCGCCGCACGGCTAAGCAGTTGGAAGCCTACGGCGGCTGGTACATCATCTTCTTTTACTTCGTGCTCGCGGCCGAGCTCTTCCGACTGCACGGCGTCACATTCACGGGAGACGCATTGTGAAATCCCTCTTTGATCCCTCAGACGGCGGCAAGCCTTTCGGCAGCATCGGCGGCAAAGGAGACAATCTGCTCTTGCTGCAGGAAACCTTCGCGGTGCCGCCGTGGATCGCCGTCCCGGACTCGGTCTTCCGGCGCTGCCTCACAGAAGCCGGCCTCGACGAAGCGATCCGCGAAAAGCTCGACACATTAACCGAGAAGACAGCCGTCCGCATCTCCGAAGACCTCGCGGCACTGATCCTGACACTCCCCATTCCCGAAGATATCGAGCGGGAACTCGCGGAAGCAGTCCCGGCCCGTTTCGGCGCGGATTTCGTCGCCGTACGCTCGTCCGCAGCCGACGAGGACGGTACACGCCATTCATTCGCCGGTATCCACGAGAGCTTTCTTTACGTCAGAGGCACTGCAGCCATCGTCGACCGCATACGACGCGTCTGGGCCTCTGGCTACCAAGCGCGCGCACTGCTCTACCGACAACATAACGGCCTCGCCATGCACCCCGTCCCCATGGCAGTCCTCATCCAACGCATGATCGATGCCCAGTCGAGCGGTGTCGTTTTCACGGCCGACCCCGTGACCCGAGACCCCCTCCAACTCGTGATCTCCGCACTCTACGGGCTCGGCGAAGGACTGGTGAGCGCCGGTCTGGACGCCGACACGGTGCTCTACAACAAGACCAACGGCTCGTTCACGCAAACGACAGCGCTCAAGCGCACGTGCTTCGCGTTTGATACAGAGCGCTGCAGCGGCCTCCGCGAACTTCCGGTGGAGAAAGACCTGCAGCAACGGCCGGCCCTTTCCGAAACGCAGGTCCGCCTGCTCGCCGAAACGGCCCTGAAGATCGAAAAGCGCTGCCACCGCCCGCAGGACATCGAGTTCTGCTTTGACCCGCAGGGCATGCTCTTCCTGCTCCAGACCCGCGACATCACGACAGTGGAGGAGTACGGCCCAGCCGCAGGCAACCGGCAGATCTGGGACAACTCCAACATCATCGAGAGCTATTCAGGCGTGACCTCGCCTATGACCTTCAGCTTTATCCGCCACGCCTACGCCGTGGTCTACACCTGCTTCTCAGAAGTGATGGGGATCTCACGCGCCACCATACAAGCCAACCAAACCGTCTATCGCAACATGTTGGGCCTTTTCGAAGGCCAGGTTTACTACAACCTGCCCAACTGGTACCGACTCGTGCGCCAGTTTCCCGGTTACGCCTTCAACAAGGCCTTCATGGAGTCCATGATGGGGGTGAAGGAAACCACGGACGTTGATCCTGACACGCCGTCCGCTGGGTTTTTCCGCCGTAACTTCGTGGAACTGCCCAAACTCCTCGCCCTCGTGGCCCGCATGCTCTACCGCTTCATGTGCCTCAAGCGTCTCGTCCCGGCCTTCAACAACCACTTCAACCACTATTACACCCGATGGTCGAGCATGAACTTCCGCCGGCATTCGCCCCACGAGTTGATGCAGCTCTACTTGGACATGGAGACGAACCTGCTCCGCAACTGGAAAACGCCCATCATCAACGACTTCTATGTCATGGTCTTCTACGGCACCCTCAAGGCGTGCTGCAAGAAGTGGTGCGGCGACGGGAACGGCACCCTGCAGAACAACCTGATCTGCGGGGAAGGCGATATAGAAAGCACGCAGCCAACCCGCCTGTTGATGGAACTGGCAGCCGCTATTAAGGCCGACCCTGAGCTGGCACACCTGTTTTCCACCCTCCCGCCGCAGGAACTCCTCTCCACCGTCGCCGCCAGCAGCAAGGCCCGTCACGTCGCCGCCGCTGTCCAAGACTACCTGAACCGCTACGGCTTCCGCTGCATGAACGAGCTCAAACTGGAAGAGCCCTCTTTGCACGAGACGCCCGAATTCATTTATCAGATGCTTGCCAACTACGTGCGGATGGACGATTCCTTGCTGGACCTCGCCGCGATGGCTGCGCGCGAACAACGGATCCGCGCAGAGGCGGAACAGCACGCCTTCGCCTCGCTCACACGTATGCGCCGCACGGTGTTCAAATTCCTTCTGAAGCACGCGCGCTGCGGCGTCAAGAACCGTGAGAACATGCGCTTCGCCCGAACCAAAATCTACGGTCTGCTGCGGCAGCTCCTCCATGCCGTCGGCGAGACGCTTGCCCGTGAAAACATCCTCGACACACCCGCCGACATCTTCTTCCTGACCCTCGATGAGGTCTGGGACTTCGTGAAGGGCACCGCCGTCACCACCCGCCTGCGCGAGCTGGCCGCCCTGCGAAAAGAGGAGTTCGACGGCTACCGCAGCTTGAACTCCCGCCCCGATGACCACTTCGAGACCTACGGCATGGCCTACCACCGCAACCGCTTCCGTGCCGCGACGCGCCCAGTGGACGAAGCTGCGACTCGCGGAATCCTGCGCGGTATCGGCTGCTCACCAGGGGTTGTTGAAGGCGTCACGCGCGTCATCCATTCGCCACGCGATGACGTCCGGCTCAATGGCGAGATTCTCGTGGCCGCGCGCACGGATCCCGGATGGGTGCCGCTCTACCCCTCCGTCTCAGGCCTCCTGATCGAACGCGGCAGCATCCTCTCACACTCCGCCATCGTCGCGCGAGAAATGGGCATTCCCGCGATCGTCGGCATCCCTAACCTGCTGTCGTTCGTGCAAGACGGCCAGCGCGTCCGCATGGATGCCAGCGCCGGCACCGTCACCCTGGTTGGCTGCTGACGGTGCCGCGGCAGGAAAGGCGGCCTGTTTCATGATTGCGGATTCCGCGCGTTGTGGTAAGATTTCGCGCCGTTTTCCAAAGCAAGCGAAGGGACATCACATGAAGCAGTACAAGGTCGGTCTGGTGGGCATCGGTGCGGTGGGCACGGAGATGGTCAAGGTTCTGCGCCAGCGGAAATTTTCCGCCAGCGAGATCCGCATCCTGGCCACGCGCGAGCGCGACGAAGAGGTCGCGGGTGAGACGTTCCATGTGCTGGAGGCCAAGCCTGAAGCGTTCGACGGCCTGGATATCGTGCTCTTCGCCGGCACCGAGGGCTCCAAGGGTGCCTCCAAACAGTACGGCTGGGAGGCGGTCAAGCGCGGCGCGGTGGTGATCGACAATGGCGATGACTACCGGATGGACGACCGCGTGCCGCTGGTGATCCCGGAGATCAACCCCGAGGCGCTCGACCGCCATCAGGGCTTCATCGCGAACCCGAACTGCAGCACGATCATCACGCTGATGGGCATCGCGCCGCTGCACAAGCAGGTGCCGCTGCGTCACATGACCGCCGTGACTTTCCAGTCCGTGAGCGGCACCGGGCGCGCGGCGATCGAGGAGCTGGAGCAGCAGGCGCGCGCGTACGCGACCGGCGACGCGATGGCTGTCAATGCCTACCCCCACCAGATCGCCTTCAACGTCCTGCCGCAGATCGGCGGGGCCAAGAAAGAGATGCCGGGCTTCACGTCGGAGGAGGCCAAGATGACCTTCGAGTCGCGCAAGATCCTCGGCAGCCCCGAGCTGCGCATCGCGAGCACCTGCGTGCGCGTGCCGGTCTTTTATGCCCACTCCATCGCCATCCACGCGGAGTTCAGCGCGCCGATGTCGCCGGAACAGGCGCGCGAGATCCTCGCCCGCACCGAAGGCGTCAAGGTCATCGACGATCTGGCGGCCGCGCAGTACCCGATGCCGCTCTTCACCGGCGGCGGCGATGACGTGGGCGTGGGACGCATCCGCGTCGACCCGAGTGTCGAAAACGGCCTGGCGCTCTGGTGCTGCGGCGATAACATCCGCAAGGGTGCCGCGCAGAACGCCGTTCAGATCGCGGAAGCCATGATCCGCCGCGGCCTGATCTAAGCCTCCGCAACATTACAAAACGGTAATTTTCGCTTGCCCGGCTTCCCCCGTTCATGGTACCGTCGCACCATGAACGGGGGTTTGTCATTTCTGGCAGATGAACGGACGTTGCTCGGCACCGGCCGGCGGCGGCGCTGCCACCGCATGCCGGGTACGGACCTGTGCGTGAAATTCTACCACCGGGACGACGCCTTGCCCCCGGACACCCGCCTGACAACCCGCCTGACGATCACTTGGGGCAGAATCTGCCGTCTCGCCAATGTCAACTACCGGGAATGGCGGTATCTTCAGCGTCTGAAACGACAGATTCCTGCGGATTTGGCGGCCGTCTTCCCGGAGCACACCGAGCCGGTGCACTGTCCGGACAGGGGCTGGGGCATCATCGAAACCGTAATCTTGAATGCCGACGGCACGCTGCCGCGCAAAGCGGCCGACGAACTCAAGGTGCAGGTGCTGAGCAACCCTCAGATCGGGCGCGCGCTGTATGACGCGGTTGAGCAGCTCTTCAAGCGGTTTGTGGCGCATGGGATCTGTTTTTTTGATCCATCCAACATCTTGGTCCAATGGACTGGCCCCGAGACCTTCAGGCTGCGCATCGCGGACTTTGAGCCGAGCTGCCGCGCGCTGCTTCCGGGCCTGTCGCGCATCAATTTTTATGTCCGCTGCAAAGTGCGCCGACGCGCCACACGCTACCTGCGTCGGCTTGACGCGATCCTCAACGGCGCGCGTCACGCGCCGCCTGTACCGAGCCTGCAGCGCGTCTCGATCTTGCGGCGCCTCGCGCTGGACTCCGGCCTGATGATGTGACCAGCGTCATCGGTGGTCGGCAGGGGTGCGCGAAGATCATGCGTTTCTGGTGAAAACGATGTGCAAGACTGGGGGCGCGGACGGCCCCGTCCGCGGGAAAGGCTGCCTACCGCAACGAGAAGACCGTGCCGGGCGGCACCAGGATCACCTCGCCCGAGTCGAGCTGCTTGACCGGCTGGCCGGCGGGTGACGTGATGCGCGCAAGCTGGTCCGGTGTCAGCGTCGCGGCGCTGCCCACAAAGAGCCGGTTCGAGCCGCCGCTCTTGAAGTTGCGCAGCACCAGCGTGCCTTGCCACGCCTCCGCCGCGCTGTCAGCGCAGACCAGCGTGCAGGCGCCGCCGCCGAAATCGATCTCCGACGCGCCGTCCACATCCAGCGTGCCGACCGTCTCGCTGTAGCCGTCCAGGGCAAGCGTCCCGCCGTTTAGCCGCAGCGCGCTGGCGTCCGCGATGCGCTCGGCCGCGCCGAGGCGCAGGCGTCCCGCCTCCACCGTCGTCGCCCCCGCATAAGCGTTGACCGCATCGAAGCGCACGGTGCCGCCGCCCGTGACCGTCACACCGCCGGGACCCGCAATGCCGCCCGTCACGAAGAGCGCGTTGGTGCCGGCCGTCGACGAGAGCAGGTGCAGCGTGTTGCTGACCGTCACCGCGCCGCTCAGCGTGATGTTGACGTTGGACAGACTGCCGAAAACCGAGGTGTCGCTCTCGGTCCAGGTGGCGAGGCCGCGCGCGAAGGTGAAGGAACTGTCAGGCGCGCCGTCAAACAGCAGCGACGGCGTGTCGCCGGCCTGCGTGCCTTCGTCGCCGATAACCACCGCGTTTGTGCAGGCACCGAGCACGCCGTTGCCGCTGGCGGGCACGCTGAAGCCGATCAGCACTCGGCCCGCGCGCACGATGGTGGTCTCGCGATACGACGACCCGCTACCCGCGAATTTCACCGTGCCGGCCCCCTCTTTACGGATGCGCGAGATGGCGGTCGAAGGATAGATGCCCATGTTGCCAGCCACCAGCAGATCCAGATCGGCCGCGCCGTCGTTGACGTCGATGATCTTCGTGTTCCACGTGCCCTCGGTCGACGGCCCCTGCAGCGACCCGACCTGCGTGGTGGCCGTGAGGTTCGTGCCGATGTAACGGATGGTCTGCTCGTCGCCGGCGGAGGAACGGCTCAACGCCACACCGACCGTCATATTCACGCCGTCGCCCAGCGTCAGCGCAGGCCCCTGCGACGCGGGCCGGATGGCGTTCAGTTGGGCGGGATCGCCGTTGACATTGCGGTAGGTGCCTTCATTGATCACAAAACCGGCAACCATGCCGATGAAATTAATAGCCCCGCCGTTGATGATGCCGTCGTTGCCGAAAACCAGCGTGCCCGGGCCGTTCTTGACGATCAGCGAATCGTCCGTGCGCCCGGCGCACGACCGCACGCGCTCGATCGTCAGCGACGCCGCCGGATCGGCCACGTCGAAGACCGCCGTGTTGCCTGCGCCGAAGGTAAAGCAGCGGTCGATCGAGACCGACGGACCGGTGTAGCGCAGCGCGCCGCCGTCAAACACGAGGTTGGCGGCGCTGTTGGAGGCCGCGCCGATGGAAGAGGGCGTGTCGCCATCGGTGAGCACGCTGGCCTCCAGCACGCCGCCCGCCAGGATCGTGGCGCCGGTGTAGGTGTTGGCGCCGGTGAGCGCCAGCACGCCCTCGCCGAGTTTATGGAGGTGCAGCGCCTGGCCACCAGCCGGATTGCCGATCACGCCGCTGATCTCATACCGGCCGTCCGGCGCGTTGTCGACATTCAGGCCGATGCGACTGCCCGGCCTGAACCCGAAGGTGGCGTCGGCGAGCGCGGCGATCGCCGTGACGTCCGCCGCTTCGAATTCACCCGCTCCGCCCAGGCAAAGCGCCAGCGTGGCCCCGCTGTTGACCGTGAAATCTTCGGCCGCGAGCGGCGCGCCGCTGTACAGCGCCGCTTTTTTCTGGATCTGGAGCACGCCCGCCTGCACGGCGGTGTGGCCCGCGTAATCGTTCGCGCCCGCGAGCGTGAGCACACCCGCGCCCTGCTTAGTCAGACCGCCTGTGCCAGTGACCGGATTCGCGAGCGTGAGCGCGGCGGACGCGCCAACATCGAAGCCGCCGCCCGCGGCACCCAGCGTCACGCCGCGGTTGGGGTCGTCCAGCGTCCAGCTTGCGGTGGTCGCCAGTGCGCCGCCGTCCAACAGCAGGCGGTCCGCCGTGAACAGCGCCGCGTTCGCGCCGAGCGACCTTTCGTCGGCGGCCCTCAGTGCACCGCCCGTGACCACGACCTGGGCGTCCTGCGTGTTGTTCGTGCCGCTCAGGGAGAGCGTGCCCGCCCCGGCCTTCACTAGCCGCAGTTCGCCGGTCAGGCGTCCGTCATACGTGGTGCCGACACTCTGGTTGACCGTCAGCGTGGCCGGTGCCGTCGTTGTGACGATGCGGCTGCCGGTATTGGTGATGACACCGCTGTAGAGCTGGCCCACGGTCTGATCGTAGCCGTTGAGGTTGAACGTGCCCGATTGGGAATAACTCACGCCGACTTTGAGTTCGGAGTCCGGCGGCAGCGCACCGGCCACACCGGCGCGGGTCTCGCCGCCAGCGGCCTCCAACTGACGCCACACATTGTTACTGACCGCGATGAGCTTCAGTCCGCCGCCATGCGAATTGACCACGGCCGAGGTTGTCAGAACCACCGGATTGCTGACGATCGTGATCGTTCCGGAATCCGCCGCGAGCACGAGCCCCTTGCCGGTGATGCCCCCGCGGATCTCGATGTTGCTGCCGTTCCGCGTGTTGATGCGCGTATTGCCGTCCGGGATCGCGATCGGCCCGCTCCACACATTGTCGTCGCCCACGCTGCGCAAGACGCCGCCATACGAGGTGCTGATGTCGCCGCGCAGATCCAGCGGCTCGGCGACCTCAATGCCGCCGCTGACTTCGATCCATCCGCCGTCGTGGACATAGGTGTTGGCTGCGGGACTGCCGAGCGCGTGCGCGTGCCGGACATCGAGCGCCCCGCCTTTGGCGACGGTCGTGACCCCCTCATAGGTGTTGGAGCCGGACAGAATCAGCGACTTCGCGCCGGACTTCTCCAGCCCGCCCGCGCCGCTCAGCGTCCCCGTGACCGTAAGCGTGCCGTTGCTCGGACAGAACGCGCGCGTCACCGCCAGTGACAGCGGCAACGCCAGCGTCTGGGTGGCCGCAGACAGATTGACCACGTCACCCTCAAGCGCCACGCTGTTGCCATCGACCAGAAACGCGCCCGCCCCGCTGCTGAAGAAGAGCCCGCCGAAGGCCGTGCCGGCCGCAAGGTCGTTGGTGTTCGCCAATCCCGCAGCACCGTCGAAGCGGAGCGCGTCCCCTGCTTCGGGCGCGGCGGCGTCGCCGTCCCAGTTGGCCGCCGTGCTCCAGTTGGCATCCGCGCCGCCGCCGTCCCATGTGCGCTCAGCGGCCGAGACCGCCGTCGTTGCCAGCAGCACCCCTATGATCATCGCGTTCTGTGTGTTCATGGCGCCGTCCCGTTTATTGCAGAAACATCAGTGTCCCCGAGTGGTCATACCGCACTGTCAGCACGCCCGTACCTGCGAAATGCGTGTCGTCCTGATATTTAGCGCCGCTGCCGACCGCGCCGTAGGTGCCGGCGCGCTTCATTTTTTCACCGTAGAAGAGCCAGCCGACCGTCTCGTTGACGCCTGCCGACAGGTTGATCTTGGCGGATGCGACGCCGGCCTCCGGCATCGTGACGGCGGCCGTGTCGGCGATCGCCGCCGAATTGGCCAGCGACAGCGTGCCGTTGCCGAGAACCGTCACGTTCGTGCAGTTCGGACCGAACGTGCCGGCGCCCGATACGGCCAGCGTGCCGTTGGTCACGCTGAAGCCGCCGGAAGTCGTCGAGAACGCATTGGTGAGCGTCAGCGTGCCGGTGCCGCTCTTGAGCAGGCTGACCGCACCGTCAAAGCGCAGGTCGAGCGTGTCGTTCGCGTTCTGGTGGACGGTCAGGGTGGCAGGCGCGTCGCTCCGGATCACGCGCTGTCCGGCCAAGAAGGTTCCCATGTAAAGTCGGCCGGCGGTCTGGTCGTTACCGTTCAGGTCGAGCGTGCCGTTGACCGAATAGGCAATTCCTATTTTCAGAGCTGCCGCGGGCGGCAGGGCATTCGGCAGGTCGCAGCGCAACGTGCCGCCGCAGACCAGCGCCTCGCTCCACAAGTTGTTGGTGGCGGCCACGACACAGGTGCCGTGTTGATCGAAATAGAGCGTCTGCCCGGGAATACGGACCGGTTTTTCGGCGAACGCGATGGTTCCGCCGCTGGGGTTGACGACCAGCAGCCCGCTGCCGTTGCCCGTGATGCCGCCCGCGAAGGTCAGCGTCCTGCCGCCGCCGGCCTGGACACGGATCTGATTGACCATGGTCACAGGGCCGGCCAGGGTGACGCTTCCGCTTTCGAGCTGCATGAGGCCGAAGTTGTTGAGGTCGCCGCCGAGGATCAGCGGTTCGTCCGACGTGAACGTACCGGAAAGCAGCAGTTTGCCGCCGAGGTTGCCCATCACGGTGGTCGCGCCGTCCGCAGTGCCGAGTGCGCCGGCCTTGGTGACGCGCAGCGTGCCGTTGCTGATCGTGAGCGGACCGGCAAAGGTGTTCTCCGCGTTCAACTGGACCCGGCCCGCGCCCGTTTTGACCAGCACCGGAGGCAGTCCGGGCGTGTCGCCGATGCTGCCCGAGAGCTGGACGGTCACGTTGGAGCCGATGTCCCACGCCTGCGAATCCGCCAGCGCGAGCGGCACGGTCACGGTGTAGGCGCGTCCCGCCGTGCGGTTCGCGGCGGCCAAGCCGCCCTGGCCCAGCGTGAGCGCGGCGGCGCCGACCACGCTGAAATCGGTTTCGCGGTCGAAGGATGCGCCGTAGAGGCTGGCCGCCGCCGCGACGGTCGCCGTGGAGCCGGCCGTGCCGAAGACGGCGAGGGCCGAGCCGTCGAACGGCGGCAGCACGTCGTCCGCCCAGTTCGCGGCGACCGCGAGCGCGGTGTCCGACGCGCCCGCACCGGCGTCCCAGACATGGGACGTGAAGGCGACCGGCGCGCTGTCGGTGACCGTCAACACGTCCGTGCCGGTGAAGCGTGTGTCATCCTTGAACTGCGCGCCGGAGGCGGTTGACCCGTAGGTGCCGCGCGGCTGCTGGACGCCGCCGAAGAAGAGACGCCGGACCGTGGCCGAGGCGTTCAGCCCGAGCTTCCCGCCCGCCAGAACAAGTTCACTGCCTGCGCCGAGCGCGCCGGAGGACGCGACGGCGAGGGTGCCGTTGCTGACCACGGACACGCCGCTGAACGTGCTCGCGGCGCAGCCGAGCGCGAGCGTGCCGGTGCCGCTCTTGACGAGCGTGAGCGGACCGGCCAGACAACCGGCAAAGGCGGTGTCCGTATCCTGCGCGACGGTGAGCACGGCCGCTGCGGCGGTCTCGATGCGGGCGGGCAGAATGCCGGGAGCACCCGCCAATTCTCCCAGCGCCTGGTTCTTGCCGTTCAGCTCCAGGGTGCCGCCCGTGAGCGTCAGGGGGACGCCCGGCGCGAGCGCGTCGGGCACCGCGAAACCGAGAAATCCGTTGTTGACGGTAAGGCGGCCGGTGAAGGTGTTGGTGGCCGCGAGGATCCAGCGCCCGGCGTCGTTCTTGATCAAGGCCTGCGTCCCGCTGCCGGCGATCACGCCGGATGCCGTGGTGGTGCCGTTGCCGAGCAGGTGCAGCGTGTATGCGCCGAGATCGACGGGGCCGGAGAGCGTGACGGTGCCGTGTCCGTGAATCGGCGAGTGCGCGAACAGACGGAGGGTGTTGGTATGCGTGGCGGTGCCGTTGAGAATGAGCCCGCCGGCATTGGCGACGTTGGTGGCGATCGCGCCGCCGTAGAGGCTGACCGGCCCGGTGCCCATGGCGCCGCTCGCGTTCACACTGACATGATACCAGGCGCTGTTGGCGGCGCGCACGGTCAGACCGCCGGAAAAGGTGTTGTCGGCATGATAAAGCCGGATGGCGCCGGCATTCAGCAGCTTGTCGATGCCGCCTTCGCCCGAAATCAAGCCGCGCAGGTTCAAGCCCCATGTGCCGATTTCCGCGAGCAACGTCACCCCTTGCGGAATCTCGATGTCATTGTAGAGGTTGCAGTCGGCCCACCGGTCGAGCCAGAGCCGCGGCGGGGTGGTCCCGTTCGGCACGAAGCGCAGCGGATCGCCGCTCGGCGACAGGACCGTGTCGCTCGCCGAGCCCGACGCGAACCGCACATAATCCAGCCGGTTGAGGATGAACGGCGCGGCGATGTCCTGCACGGGCGCAAGGCGCGTGTTGTTCGCCATCCGGACGGTCGTGTTGCTGGCACTGGCCGGGATGCCGGCCGCGTCCCAGTTATCGGCGCTGCTCCAGTTATTGTCCGCGCCGCCGCCGTCCCATGTGTGGACGGCAGCCGACGCGCCTGTCGCCAACAACCCCATGACCGCCAGGAAAATCACCAGCCCGTCTTGCACGTGCTTCATCGCCACACCCCTTTCTTTCGGACACCGCGCGCAGTGAAACAGAAAAACACGCGATTACACATTATCTTAGGCAATATGCTGAAATAAGGGGATAGTCATTTCATGCAAAAAACAGACAAATCGTGCAAAACACAGGACAGGACGGGTGTGGATCCAAATGAGTTGAATCGCACCCGGACGCGGCCCCGTCTTATCTCAACATCAGCATAGACCCGCTGGCGTTGAGCCCCAAAAGCGCGGGGAGGCTGACGGCGTATCTGGAGCCACTGCCGTACACCAGCACGTCGTAGCTGCCGATGTCGCGTCCGCGCGCCTCCGGAATCACCAGAGTCGATAGGGTCGCCCCGGGGATGAAGACGCCGTCCTTGCGCCACTGGTAGCGGCTCGCGCCGTTGGCCAATACGGAGAAGAACGCCGGAGCCTTGACATCGACCTTCTGGTCGGCCGGCGAAATACCGATCACCGGCAGGGTGCCCCAGCCGGGGACAGGCACCGGCTCGGCCAGCGTCGCGGCGGAAGGCCGGACAAAGACATAGAGCGTGCGCGAGGCATACTCGTTGTAGGCGCCCGAGCTGGTCCAGTCCGGGGCGCCGGTCGGCCGGTTGCCGATACCCAGCTCGATGGAGCGGTTGTCATTGCCCCAACTGTTCACCGCGAAGAGCGTCTGACCGAGCCTGAAGTTGTGGATCTGGAACGAGCCGTGACCGACCGGCACGTTGGGATCGATCCGGTCGCCGAAGTCGTAAGTAGAGGCATTCGCGCCGGGAATAGCGGCCTCGTTTGCGCCGCCGTAGTTGTTGGGCCAGAACTCGATGTTGCCGTCGGCAAAGGAACCGGAGGTGACGGCGGTGACGGTCGAGGCGGCCGCGACCGTCATGTTGGTGACGTATTGCTGGAAGCGCGCGGAGCGGTCGGCGGTGGACAGGCCGACGCGCAGCGGATCGGTGGTGAAGGGATCCATCGAGACCCAGACCCACTGGCGCACACCGTTGGTGCCGGGGAGGTCGAGCGCGTAGGCCACGCGGTCGAAGCCCGGCAGGCCGGGCCAGGTGTCGTCCAGCGAGAAAGGCGCGCCCTTGGCCCAGTAGGCCTGCCGGTTGAGCGCCAGCTTCTGCACGAGCCGGTAGTCCGCCGCCTCGGGGATCTCGGAGAGGAAGTCCGGCCGGGCCGAAGCCTCGGTCTGGGCGGTGAAAGCCACCGTCCTGTCGGGGAACATGGCGTTGGCCAGCGGCGTGCGGTCGCAGACGTTGTTGACCGTGAGCGTATAGACCGTGCCCGCCGTCTGCGGCGAGGTGGTGAGGATCACGCAGGTGTTGCTGTAGACCGGATGCATCTGGGCCGCGAGAATCGCGAGACCGTTGTCGGCGCTGAAGTTGGTCGGATCGGCGGCCGTATCGGCGACCGGCTTGTTGAAGACCACCAGGGCGCGGTCCAGCGAAGTCTGGCCGATGGCACGCGACGGCGCGGGCCGCGTCGTGTCCGGCGCGATGGCGCCCGGCGCACCGGCAGGCTGGATGAAGACCAGCAGGCGGCGCGAGTCATACTGGTTGCTGTTGAGCCTGAATGTCCAGTCGGGGTTCCCGGTCGGGCTGCTGCCGATGCCGATGCAGACATTCTCGCTGCTGCTGTTGAAACGGTTGATCGCCCACAGGGTTTGCCCCGCGCCCCAGTTGTGGACTTGCATCGAGCCGTAGCGGCCGCCGGCGGCACCGCTGCGCGAATCGGCGAAGTCGAAGGCGGTGTTGCTGCCGCCGGGGATGCCCTGATTGTTGGTTCCGGAGTAGTCCCAGTCCCAGAATTCGATATTTCCGGTCTCGCAACCGTTGGTGGCGGGCACCCCCGCGACATTGGAGCGCACATCGAGGTTATGGACAAACTGCTGATAGATCATGTTCGTGCGCGGCACGCCGAGCTGCGTGAGATCCTGCGTGAAGGTGTCGAAAGCGGTCCAGCAGAAGCTGGTCACGCTGCCCTGGACAAGCTCCAGGTAATAGCCGACGCGACCGAACGCGCCGCTGAGCGCGGCGGCATTGTTGACCGAATAGTAGAGCGTGTTGGAGGCGTCGACGTCGAAGCGCGCGCGAACCGGAATATCGATCGTGTAAAGATGCTTGAAGGCGGCCGCGTCGGGCACGTTGGCCAGCACCTCGGCGGGAACGGCAGGCGATTGAGGCGCGGGCTTGACGAAGACCAGCAGGCGCCGCGAATCCCAGTTGGCGCCGGAGTTCGAGTGCGTCCAGTCGGGATAACCGGAGGGGTTGTTACCGATGCCGACGCAGACGCTGTCACCGCCGCCGCAGTTGCCGAAGCGGCTGAGCGCCAGGCAGGTCTGTCCGGCACCGTGGTTGTGCACCTGCATCGAGCCGTATGAACCGCCGCGCGAACTGCCGCGGCGATCACCGAAATCGAAGGTGGTGTTGGAGGCGCCGGGGATGGCCGCGGCATTGGTCTCCTGATAATCCCAGTCCCAGAACTCGATGTTGCCGGTGTCGCAGCCGTTGGTGTTGATCACCCCCGCGACGTTGGAGAACACATCGAGGTTGGTGACCGACTGCCAGAAAAAGTCATCGTTGGCCGGCACCCCGAGCCGGTTCACGCCTGTGCCGATGGCGTCGAAGGCCGTCCAGCAGAAGCTGGTGACGTTGTTCTTGACCAGCTCCAGGAAATAGGCGACACGCGTGTGGGGCGTGTTCGCAAAGCGGCTGGCGTTGTTCACCGAATAGTAGGAGGGGCGCACGGCTGCGTCGGCGAACTTCGGCTGGCGCGGAATATCGATGGTGTAAAGATGCTGGTAGCCGGTCGCATCCGGCACGTGCGCGGTCACCTCGGCGGGCGGCGCGAGCGTTTCGACCGGAACAGGCGCTTCCGGACGCGCGAGCACGTAGAGGCGGCGGGAAGAGAAGGCCCCCGCGTTGACGGCGAAGGTCCAGTCTTTGTCTGACGTATTGGGCGTCTCGGAGGTGGAGGGCGTGCCGATACCGAGGCCCAGAGGTGCTGAGGTGCGGTTGTCTCCCCACTGGTTGAGACCGAAAACGGTCTGGGCTTTCAAATAATTGTGGACCTGGAACGAGCCGTGGCCGATACCGGTGCCATAACCACCATCCCCGAAATCGTAGGTCGAACCGCTGGCACCCGGCACGCTGCGGTCGTTCGAGCCGTTGTAGTTGGAGGGCCAGAACTCGATGTTGCCGGTGTCGAAATCACCGTTTGTGACGCCGGATTTATTGGATTTCACGGTCAGGTTGGTCACGAACTGGGCAAAGACCGCCTTAGCGGCACCATTCGGAATACCGACCTTGGAGAGGAAGGGCGTGAAGGCATCCATGGAAGCCCAGGCGTACTGGCGCGCCGGGGAGGCGAGCGGACGTTGGCCGAGCGCCAGATAGTAGGCCACGCGGCTGAAGGGCGTGCCTGAGGCCGCGGCATTGAAGAGATATGGATTCTGGATGCTCTGTCCGAAATCGCTGTAAACGGGAATGTCCAGCGTGTAGACCACGCGGTAGCCGGAGGCGAGCGCACCCGCGTCCGCCGCGATCTCGGCGGGCAGCGGATCAACCGTGACGGCGGCCGGTGCTGTCGCGGCACCGGTCTGGATGTCGCGCAGGCCGGCGACGGTGAGCGTGAGCGCGGTGTCGGGCGGCTGCGGCGTGGTGACGAGCGTAACGGTCTTGAGATCCTTGCCGAGCGTAGCGTCGGTGACCGACACGCCATGGTCGAGCGTAAAGGCTGCCGCCGTGACGGAATCGGCGCGCAGCGCGGACGAGAAGGTCACCGAAACGTGCGTGCCGTCATACCCGGTGTAGGCGGAGAGCGGCACGGGCGGATCACGCGGCGCCGGTGCGTTGGCGCGCTTGACAAAGACCTGCAGCACGCGGGTAGCGTATTGACCGGCATTGTCGGTGAAGGTCCAGTCGAGCTGTCCGCCGCTTGAGGTGGCCGAGGCGTTCGGGTTGCTGCCGATCCCGAGGCATGCCGTGTAATAGGTGGTCGAGGCACTCCCCCAGTGGTTGAAGGCGAAGAGGGTCTCGCCCTCGGCCGCGTTGTGGAGCTGCATCGAACCGTAGTCGCCGTTCGAAGCGGAGTCGCCGAAATCGTAGAGGGCGTCGCTGGCACCGGGCACCCCCAGGCCGTTCGAGGAACTGTAGTTGCACGGCCAGAACTCGATATTGCCAGCGGCATATTGCCCGGTCGTGACGTTCGGCGAGGTGCTGTGGACCGTCAGATTGGAGACGGCCTGCTGAAAGAACGCGCCCGAGAGCGTGGTCGGCACGCCGAGCTTTGCGGCGTCCTGCGTGAAGGCGTCGAGCTCGGCCCACACGTAGAGAAGCGGCTCGCCGAGGCGCTGCAGCGCCATGTAGTACGCGACACGACTGAGCGGCAGATGGGCGTACGCGGCAGTGGTGTTCAGGCTGTACCCCACCAGATCGCGGCCGTAACGGGCACCGGTCGGGATGTTGAGCGTATAGAGCGGCTCCCAGCCCTCCAGCAGATTCGCAGGGACATTGTCGGCGGCATACGCGGAGACCGGCGGCGTCAGAAAGGCGCGCGTTTCCGAGAGCGCCGCCGAGTAAGGACCGTTCTCGGCGGCAGGCACCAGATCCGTGACCGCGCCGGTGAACGTGAGCGAGCAATTCGCGTTTTGCGGGGCACCGGTGACGGTCAGCGTGACCCGGCGCAGATCGGCCGACAGCGCGGAGACGGCGGTCACCGTGCCCGCCGGCGCGAGGGTGTAGGAGGCGGGATTGGTGACGGCCGGCGAGGCGACGAGATCAAGCGGCTTGGAGAAGGTGACGGTCAGGCTGGTCGAAGAAGCCGCCTTGACGGAAGAGAATCCGGGCGGCAGACGATCGCCGTAATGCCCGACGATGTTCGTCACGGCCGGATACCACGCGGCGGCCATCTTGGCGTAGCCGGCCGCGGTGGGATGCAGGTTGTCGTACATGTCGGTGCGCTCGAGATAGGCGTGCATGTCGAGAAAATGGACGCGCCGCCCCTGCGCCTGATGAGCCAGAACCCGGCTCTGAACATAGGGATTGAAGTGGGTGGCGATCGCGACATACTTTGAATCGGTGTCGTCCACACCGCGTTTCAGAAGGGTGGTCGCCACGATGTGGGCGTAAGGCCGGGCCTCGGAGATGCGGAGGATCAGCGCGTCCAATTCGTCGATCGCGTGTTCGAAATCCGGATCGTTGGTGTCGTTGGTGCCGATGTGCAGCAACACCACATCGGGGTCTTCGATCTGCGCGAGCCACGAGAGGATGTACTCGTGCAGGCCGTTGCTGCCGGTCGTGGAGATACGCCAGCCGCCGTGCCCCTCGTGGTTGACCTCGCTGCCCAACTCGGCTGCCGCGTTGTCCGTCGCCGTGCCGACCAGATCGACGTTGAAGCCCTGATTCGTCGATCGATCCGTGACAGACCCGGCGCGTGTCTGTTAAACTCGCGGCATGAAACGGCGCAAACAGATTTTTTTTCTGCTGTCGTGGAACGACTACCGGATCTTTCAGGGCATCAGCCGTTTTGCCCGCGAGGCCGGCTGGCGCATGGACACGCGGCACTTCTTCACCAACCAGATTCCGCTCGACGGCACGTTTGACGGCATGATCGCCATGGGCCACCGCGATCCCGCGGTCAATGCGTATGTTCGCGCACGCGCCGCAACCGTGCCCGCCGTCATTCTCGGCACCGACTCGCCGGGCCTGGACGCCCCCATGGTCGTGCCGGACAACCGTCAGATCGCCCGCGCGGCAGCGGACCACCTCTATGCCCTGTTTCACAAGAGAACGGGCTGGTTCGCCTGCGACGCATCACCCTCCGGCGACGAGCGCAAGCGGGCTTTCCGCGAACGGCTAGAAGAACTGAAGCTCCCCTTCATGGACCTCTCCGGCACCACACCGCGCGAGCAGCTCCACGCCGTTCAATCGCGACTGAAAAGCCACCGCATGCCGCTCGGCGTGATGTGCCGTGATGACCACGACGCCGTCGTCCTGATCGAGCGCTGCATCGAGGCGCAGATCAAGGTCCCAGATGAGGTGGCCGTCATCGGCGTGGGCGACCTTGAGGCGCTCTGCGCGATCTCGCCCGTGCCGCTCACCAGCGTCTCGCCGGACATGGAGCAGCTTGGCTACCAGGCGGCACACGTGCTCGACCGCCGGATGCGCGGACTTCCCGTGCCGCCTGTCACCGTGGTGCCGCCCGGCCCGCTGGTCCGCCGTGTCTCCACCGGGTGCCTGGCCATCACGCATCCCGCGCTCAGGCGGGCGGTCCACATGATCGACACGCATTACCCTGAAACGCTGACCATGGAACAGATCGCCGAGGCGGCCGGCGTGTCGCTCCGCCAGCTCTTCCTCCTGTTCCGCCGCGAGATGCGCGGCTCGCCGCACCGCTACCTGCTTGACGTCCGACTGGAGCACGCCCAGAAACTGGTGCTCGCCAATGAACAGCGCGTGACGGAGATTGCGGCGGCCTGCGGCTTCAGCACCACGCGGACCCTGACCCGCGCGTTTCATCAGCAGGTCGGCATGGCACCGGCTAAATGGGGCAAGAAGATGCGCCAACCGCATTTCAAACCGCACGACACGGCCATCGCGGAAAAAGATTCACAAAAGACGCATGATCTGCTTTGATATGACGCATGGATGAACAATCAAAACGGCTGGTCGTCAACGCGATCACCTTCGGACGTGTGCCGTTTGTCGTGCTGTTTATGGTGCTGGCCGTGATCGACGGCTATTGGCCGGCCTGGTGGCTCGCTGTTCTGGCAACCGCTTCGCTGGCGATCGCCTCGCTGACCGACCTCTACGACGGCAAGTTGGCGCGCAAGTGGAACGTGGTAACCAAGTTCGGGGCCATGGCCGACCCTCTGATGGACAAGGTCTTCTATCTGGTGGTTTTCCCGACCCTGCTCTGGCTGCTGGGGCGTCAGCCGCACGAGGCGATCCATGCCTTGGTCATGCTCGTTTTCACCGTGCTCTATATCCTGCGCGACCAGTGGGTGACCTTCCTGCGTTCGGTGGGTTCGCTCTATAACGCGGACTGCAAAGCCAACTGGCTCGGCAAGTTCCGCACGGCGGCCAGCTTCCCCTCCGCCTGCGTCATCTACGTCTACGTCTCCCTGCACCCGTGGTTCCTGCCCCAGGCGCTGATCTTTGTGATCGAGGCCTTCCTCATCTTTGTCAACTTCTGGTCGATCATCGTCTATACACGACAGTACATGCCCTACCTCAAGCGGGCGCTCGACAAGAACTGAGCGCGCGCCGACACCTCACGCGACACAGACACGGCGCATGCGGGGGCCGTCGAATTCACACAGGTAGATGCCTTGCCAAACGCCCAGCTCAAGGTGCCCGCACGTCACGATCAGGTGCAGCGAACAGCCCATCAGAGAGGCTTTGAGGTGCGCGGCGGAGTTGCCTTCGGCGTGTTCGTAGAAGGGCTGGCGCAGCGGCACCATCCGGTCGAGCTGCTGAAGCATGTCGCTGACCACGTGCGGATCGGCGTTCTCGTTGACCGTCACGCCGCAGGTGGTATGCGGCACAAACACCGTGACCGCGCCATCGACGATGCCCAGCTTCTGCACCGCCTGCTGCACGTGGCCGGTGATGTTCACAAACTGTTCGCGCGTGCGGGTTGGAACTTCGAAGTACGTCACATCAGACTCCTTTCCTCAGTCGCGTTGCACACCACGTCTCACGGGGCCGTCCCGTTCCGTCGCCGCGCGTTGAAGCGCGTCTGGTACATCGTCGCGCCGATCGTGCGCGCGGCTTCAACCAGCTCGGGATAGGGCTGGTCGGTGATCGTCAAGAAGCCGATCTGGTAGTTTTCGCCATCGCCGCGCCCGGTCAGCGCCTGGTCACGCCACTGGAACCAGTGGGTGCCGACATACCTCGGATGGCGCAGGCACGATTCGACAAAGGCGACGTAGCACGCGGCGCGCTCCGCCTGATTTTTCGTTGCGACGAGGCCTGTATGGAACAGGCCGCGGTCTAGCGCGCCGAAATGGAATTCGCCGTTGATCATCGGCTTGTCCTCGCTGCCTTCCGGCAGCTCTTTGTTCGCCTGCCGCTGATAGATGTTCACGCTCACCACATCGCAGTATTTCGCGGCGGCGCGGTAGACGCTCGGCGCGCCCCAGGCGATGCGGCAGCCGAGATAGAGCTTGTCCGGCGCGGCGGCTTTGACCGCGTCGCGGATCACGCGGAAATACTGCTCGGCGACCTGGCTGTGAAACGCCTCCAGATCTGCACCGCACCGTTTCTCTGACGGCTTGTTGGTGGTGGCGAGAAAGGCGTCCCATGCGGCGAAGTCAGTCCCCCACGCGGCGTTCAGCGCCTCGACCGTCGCATACCGGCCCTGCAGCCAGTCGCGGAACGCGAGCTTGGCCGGCTGCGCGGCGGGCGAGAGCAAGGCGCTCAGCGCCAGCGCGCGGTCGTCCTTGCCCCACGACAGCTCGTTGTCCACAAAATACCCGATGCACCACGGGTCATTGACCGTGCCGGGTTTCTGCTGGTCGCGCGCGCGCCGCTGGATGCCCTCGATGAACTCCTTCGCGAACGGATCCGGGAATTTTCCCCACCAGCCGTCCGAGCCCTCGATGCGCGGTCCGCCGGTGTGGAGACACACGGTGTAGGGCGTGCGGCGCTTGAGATAGACCTTGTCGTCCGACCAGTTGGCCACGGTGTTCAGCCCCCATGCGCGGATGCGGCGGTGCGCCAGGTCGACATGCTCGTCAAACCAGGCCTCGCCGTATTTTCGCAGCAGGTTCGCGCCGGCGAAATTGAAAGTCCGGAAGGTGTTCTTGTCCTTGTAGAAGCCGTGCGGCGCCCAGCTCGCCTTGCCGTAGAAAGGTTCGAACGCAGAACCCTTTTCCGGCAGCCACGCGAAGTAGTTCTCGCGGTACTGGATGCCGGTCTCGGCACCATGCCGCACGCAATCGACGCCGTGCGAGAAGAAGAGGCGCCCGTCTGGATCCACCAGCCACCAGAGGCCGTCGACCTTTTCGGTGCGGAAATGCCCGGTCGCCTTGAGCTGCGGACCGCCGGTCCAGCCGCCCCACGCGTTGCGGTCCGCGGCCGGTCCTGCGGCGTTGGCGGCGAGCCACACCGCCTCCCGCTCCCGGGCCTGCTGCAGCTCGGCCTCGTCATGGATCTTGCCCGGCCACTCGTCGTGCCGGAATTGGCCGAAGCGGTCGACGAACGGCAGGAAGGTGTCGGCCTTGAGCAGCGCGAGCGGCGCTTTGTCCGCTTCGATCTTGAGGATCGCGAAACGGGCCGGCGCGTCGGGCGCGTTAAGGAAGACATGCAGCTCGGCGGTTTTGCGCACATTGAAGGAGCCGCCCTCGATCGCCGATGGATGGCCCCGCATGCCGACCAGCTCGAGCGGCCGGTCGAGCATCCAGGGACTCAGGCGCAGGTTGGCTTCGATCACGCCGACCGCCCCCGGCGCCACCAGCGCGCTGCCGCCCGGCGACTGCTCTTTCTGGTTGCGGTTCTTGACGCTCAGATTGACGGTCAGCGCACGCGCTGCAGCATTGCTGACCGTGACGCGCAGCGGCCCGTACGCCGCCAAATCCATCTCGCCCGCTTTGAAGAATACGGTGGCGCCCGGCCAGGCGTACCGCGTGCCGGCGGTGACCTGAACGGTCCGGCCCGCGTCAACCGCGACGCTGCTGTCGGTGTGCTGCCGCACGTCGCACAGATCGGACGGCCAGAGCGTCAACGTCTGTCCGCGCGCGGCGCAAACAAGAACCCATCCCCAAAAAACAAGTGCTGTCTTCATCGTGCTCCTTCCCAATTGTGGATCATCATAACAATCTTTGGCACCGAACGGTATGGAAAACGTCAGGCCAAACATCAGGAGGCCAAACATCGGGCTTGCAGTTTGCGGCACCAGCTTTTAATATACACCCACTTTTTTGCGCCTGTAGCTCAACTGGATAGAGTGTTGGCCTCCGAAGCCAAAGGTTGTGGGTTCGACCCCCGCCAGGCGCACCATGTTCCGCGCATTTATAAATCGCGCAGGCGGAACACGAGCGTCAGGCGCGCGGCCGATTCCACCGGGCGGCCGCCGCGCGTCGCGGGATTGAAACGCGCCTGAGCCGCCGCGCGTTCGGCGGACCGGTCCAATTCCGGAAAGCCGCTGGAGCGGACCAACGTCACGCCTGCGGCGCGGCCGTCCGCCGCCACCTTCACATCCAGCACCACGGTGCCCTCCTCGCCCCGCCGTCGCGCGCCGAGCGGATAGACCGGGCGGATCGGCCGGTCCAGCGAGGGCCGCGCGTCAACATGACCTGCCGCGCCGCCGTCTCCCGCCGCCTCGGAAGATTCCACAGAAGGCCCGGGAGTTGGCGGCGCCGGCTCGGCGGGCGCCGGCGGCGCAGCAGGCGGCCGCGGCGGGACAGGCGCGGGCGGCGGAGGCCTGGGCGCGGGCGGCGGGTCCGGGACGGGCGCAGGTTGTGGCTCGGGGTCCGGCTCGGGCGGCGGCAGCGGCAGGTCGGGCAGCACGTCGGCAAAATCCTGCTTCTCGGGCATCTGCTGCGGCGGCTCTGGCTCGGGTTCGGGCATGGCGAGGGGCGGCGCTTCCGGCTGCGCCGGCGCGGCAACCGCCCCGGGCGCGGCGGGCTCCGTCTCGGAAAGGGTCAGTTGAACCGAGGCGATCAGCAGTTCGGGCACGGCGTCGGCCGGCGCGTCAAGCGGCCGGCGCGCGGCGTCGCCCAGCAGCAGCAGGCCCACGAGATGCACGGCCGCCGAGAGCGTTAAGCTGACAAGATGGTCGTTTGAAAAAATCATGCGTTCTGCCTGGCGCGGGCGCGGTCAGCGCGGCGTGGGGGCTTCCCCGCTCACCTGGAACGCCACCTGCTCCACGCCGCCGTTTTTGAGTTTGCCGAGCAGTTCGATGCCGGTGCCGAGCGCGGCGGCGCGGTCGGCGCTGATCAGCACCGGGACGGGGTTCTCACGCCAGCGCGTGACCGTGGCAAGCACCAGCTCGTTGAGCGCCATCGGCTCTTTGTTCAAGGCCAGCGCGTTGTCGGCCGACACCGTGATGACAAGCCTCTCGCCCTTGAGCAGGGTGCCGCGCGCCGACGGCAGATCCACCTTGAGGCCGCGGTGTACGGACATCGAGAAGACCGCGTAAACGAAGACCACGAGAATCAGGAACATGACATCCATCAGGGAAATCATCTCCATGCGGGCCTTGCGGTCCTCATACCCTGAGTTCAGTCGCATGGTGCTCTCCTTGTACGGCACGGTCCGGTGCCGCAGTCATTGCGGGGGCGGAGCGGACTTCGCGAGCCCGGTATTGTAGGCCAGCTCAAAGTGGTGGGCCGCCTGTTCGAGTTCCGTTGTGCGGCGCTTGAGCTGCGCCACCAGGAAGTTGAACGGAAAGAGGCAGCAGATCGCCACCACCAGACCTGCGGCGGTGGTGATGAGCGCCTCGGCGATGCCGGCCGTGGCGCCGGTGGGATTCTCCATGCCGGCTGCGTTCAGCATGTTGAAGGTGTTGATGATGCCGGTGACCGTGCCCAGAATGCCGAGCATCGGGGCCACGGTGATGGTCGTGTCGAGCACGGAAAGGCCGCGGCGCAGGTGATCCAGCTCAAGCTGTGAGGCGGCTTCGAGCGTCTCCAGAAAGCCGGCCGCGCGGTTCTCCAGCGCGCTGCCGAAGATGCGGCAGATCGGCGAGTCCGCCGCGCGGGCGACCGTGCGCGCCTCGTCGAAGCGGCCGTCCCGCGTCAGGCCGAGCACCTCTTTCTGCCGGTTGCGGAAATAAAAGTTGGCCGTGTTGTATTTCCAGAAGGCCAAGAGGCGCTCGAAGGTCACGGCCAGGGCGACCAGCGAGCAGACCAGAATCGGCCACATCACCGGGCCGCCGCGGTCGAACAGGGCGAACGCGGCGTCGAAAAGACCTTGGGCGGCATCCGGAGAACTCTGTGCAAGAAAAACCATAACACCCTCGGATCATGAACCGCGCGGGGCGGCAAACAGCGCGTCCGGCGCCCGTCCGGCCGCTACCTAGTGTAAACGCAAGGCGCGCGCCGGCGGTTCACATGACCTTCATTTTCGGCAGGTCCTGAATGTCCACGTAGCCGACCAGCCCCCCGCCGGCATCGACCACCGGCAGATCATCGATCTTGTACTTCTCGAAGACGCGCAGCACATCCACCGCGTAGGCGTCATCCGTCACCGAGACCGGCCGCTGCGTCATGACATCCTGAATGGGGCGCTGCAAAATCGCCTGACCTTCGGCGAGAAGCCGCCGCAGGTCGCCGTCCGTGAAAATGCCGGCCAGGCGCCCGTCGGCGTGGGCAACCAGGGCGGCACCGCTCTTGGCGGCGGTCATGGCCATGATGCCGTCCATGACCGTGGCGTCGAGCGCCACGCGGGCCATGTGCTCGCCGGTGCGCATGATGTCGCGCACGCGCAGCACCAGCGCGCGGCCGATCGCGCCGGCGGGATGTAGACGGGCGTAGCGCTCCTTGTTGAAGTGGCGGGCCTCGATCAGAACCATGGCGAGCGCGTCACCCACGGCCAGCGTGGCGGTCGTGCTGGTGGTCGGCGCCATGCCGAAGGGACAGGCTTCCTGCCCGATGCAGACGCCGAGCACGGTGTCGCTCAGGCGGGCGAGGGTGCTATCGGGATTACCCACCATACCGATCACGCGGATACCGAGACGGCGCACGGCCGGAATCAGCTTGATGACTTCGTCGGACTCGCCCGAGAAACTGAGCGCGAGCAGCACGTCCTGATCCGCGATCATGCCGAGATCGCCGTGCATCGCCTGGATTGGGTTCATGACCACGCTGGTCGAGCCGGTGCTGGCCAGTGTGGCGGAGAGCTTTTCCGCAATGTGCAGATTTTTGCCGACGCCGGTAACGACGATCTTGCCGCCGTTTTCAAGGGTGTCGAGCAACAGGCGCACCGTGGCGACGAAACCCTCGCCCAGCGCGGCCTGCGCGCTGCGCAGACCCTCAATCTCAATGTCGAGGACCTGCCGGGCGCGTGAAAGAAGTGCTGTGTTGTCCATAACTCCGCAACGTTTTACGTGGTTCATGCGGCTGCGTCAGAAGGAAGCCGCCGCCTGTAAGTGTTGTTTCAGTGTAACGCAAAGAGCCGCGCCCGCAACAGGTCTTTTTTTTGATTGCGGCAAGACTTGTCATCCTCCCGTCCGCCGTGTTACAGTACGGGGCGATTTTAACCCTAAGGACGGAGAGCTATGCCGAGTGATGATGCCATTGAAGTGATTGGAGTCGTGGTCAAGGTGCTGCCAGCCACCATGTACAAGGTGAAACTGGAAAACGGGCACGAAGTGCTGGCTCACATTTCCGGCAAGATGCGTAAGTTCTTCATCAAGATCGCGGCGGGCGACAGGGTGACGCTGGAGATCTCGCCCTACGATCTGACCAAGGGGCGCATCATCTACCGTCATAAGAACTGATCCGGGCGCATGCGCTGCCTGAAGGGATCGTGTTTGTTTGAACGAGCCGCGCAGCCGCGCGGCTCGCTCCGTGTGTGGGTCCACCGACTGGAGGCGTATGATGAAACAGGGCTGGGTGAGCATCGGCGGCATGATCTGGGCGGCGGCGTTGTCGGCTCAGGCGGCTGACCTTCAGGGGCGCGAGGATGCAGCCGGCCAGACGGTCTGGTTCGACGGCCCCTCGCTGCCGATCGAGGGCCGGGCTTTCCAAGACACGGACGTTTACTACGACCGCCTGCCCGCGCGCGCCCAGACCGCCGTGCCGTCCAGCGTGTGGGGCTTGAGCCGCCACTCGGCCGGCATGGCGCTGCGTTTCGTGACCGACGCGAACCGGGTGACCGTGCGCTGGGCGGTGCGCAACGCCGCGCTGGCCATGCCGCACATGCCGGCCACCGGCGTCAGCGGCGTGGACCTTTATCAGCGCACGCCCGCGGGCTGGCGCTTCGTCAAGAACGGGCGCCCCGCGGCCGTCACCAATACCGTCGAGATCGCCATCACGCCGAACGCCGAGTGCCTGCTCTATCTGCCGCTCTACAACGGGACCGCGCGGGTCGAGGTGGGCATCCCCAAAGGCCGCGCCCTCCGCACGCCGCCTCCGCGCGCCAACGGCCAGACGCGGCCGGTCGTCTTCTACGGCACCTCGATCACGCACGGCGCCTGCGCCTCGCGCCCCGGCATGGCCTTCACCGCGATCGCCGGTCGGCTGGCCGACGCGCCGGTGGTCAACCTCGGTTTTTCCGGCAGCGGCAAGATGGAGATCGCGCTCTGCGACCTGATCGCCGAGATCGACGCCTCCGTCTATGTGCTCGACTGCCTCTGGAACATGAACGACGATCTGGTCCGCGAGCGCGCCGAACCCTTCATCCGCGCCCTGCGCGACAAACGGCCCGCCACCCCGATCCTGCTGGCGGAGGACTGCAACGTCTTCGGGCGGGCCCCCACCTCCAAGGCGGCCATCCTGCGCGCACTGTATGAGAAGCTGAAGGCCGAAGACGGCGCCAAGTGGGCGGAGCTGCACTACCTGGAAGCCCGTGAGATGCTCGGCCACGACGGCGAGGGCACCGTGGACGGCTGTCATCCCAACGATCTCGGCATGATGCGTCAGGGGACGCTCTTCGGCCAAGCCTTGCACCGGATCCTCACGCGCCCCGTTCAATGAATGAGCGGGGTTCTGGTTCCGGGTTTCTGGTTCCGGGGCGGGAGGGTTGATCATCGGCCGAACTTGCGCTCCAGCTCGCGGTACGACGTGAAGATCATGGTCGGACGGCCGCGCGGACAGGTGTAGGGCATGCGCGTGGCGGCCAAGTCGTGCACCAGTTTCTCAGCCGCGTCCTCGTTCAACGGTTCTCCGCTGCCGGCGGCGGCGCGGCAGGCGGCCTTGGCGACCAGTTCCTCGCGCCACTTCTCCGCACCGCGCCGCGTGCCGGCGCTCTCGAGGTCGTGCGCGATGTTGCCCAGCAGCTCTCGGCAGGAGACCGCGGCCAGCGCGTCAGGCAGCGCTTCGACAATGAAGTGGTCGTTGCCGAACTCCTCCACACCGAATCCCATCCCCTGTACGACCGACAAATGCTTGCGCAGGCGTGCGGCATCGGCAGGCGCGAGTTGCACCGTCTCTGGCAGCAGCAGGCGCTGCGACAGCGTCTCGCCGCGCCGTGCGCTGTCCATCAACCGCTCATACAGCACCCGCTCGCGCGCCGCGCGCGGATCGACCGTCACCGTGCCGCCGTCCGTCTCCAGCAGCAGATAGCGGCCGCCCACCTGGCCCAGCACTCGGCACCAGCGCCACGGCGAGCCCTCCTGCGGATCCGCAAAGAGCGGCAGCCCCTGGCCGGACGGCGGCAGCGCGACGGCGGGCGGAACCGAGGGCGACGGCACCGGCACCGGGATGGGAGGACGGAACGCGGCCGCCGGCGGGAGCGGCACGGGCGCGGGATACGCAAAGGGCTGCGCCGCAGCTTCTGGCACCAGGGTCCTCAACGAAACAACGGCCTGCTCGCCCCGCGCCTCCTCGCGCGTGTCGGCCGCCGGGGCAATGATCGCGCCCCCGTCGTTCCTGCGCTTGCGCGCGATGCCAAGCGCGTCGGTCAAGGCGCTGATTAGCGCCTCGCGCACCTCCACCGGCTTGTGGAAGCGCACCTCGCGCTTGGTCGGATGCACGTTGACATCCACGCCCCCGGGCGGCATCTCGATGAAGAGCAGCACGATCGGCTTGCGGTCGCCCTCCAGCGGCGGATAGGCCTCGCGCAGGGCGTAGGCGATGACCGGCGCGGTGGCCGGCCGGCGGTTGATGAAGACATACTGCTCGCTGCGATCGTTGCGCGTCTGGGTCGGCAGCCCGGCAAACCCGTAGACGCGCAGGTCGCCGAGCGTGCGCTCGATCGGCCGCAGACCCGCGCAGAAGTCGGCGCCGAAGAGATCGCGCGCGCGCTCCTCCAGCGTGGCGCCGGGCGGCAGGCGCGCCAGCTCGCGGCCATCCGCCGTAAGGCTCATGCCAATCTCGGGATGCGCCAGGGCATGCAGCGTGAAGACCGAGCGGATGTGCGCCTGTTCCGTCTGGAAGGCGCGCAGAAATTTGCGGCGGGCCGGCACGTTGAAGAAGAGGTCACGCACAGCGAGCGTGGTGCCGACCGGCACGCCGGCCTCGCGCACATCGTGCAGGCTGCCGCCCACGACCACCAACTCGGTGCCGGCATCGTCCGCGGCACGGCGCGTTTTGAGCGTGAAGCGCGAGACCGAAGCGATCGAAGGCAACGCCTCGCCGCGAAAGCCAAGCGTGTCGATCCGCTCGATATCATCCACGTCGCGGATCTTGCTGGTCGCCTGCCGCTCAATGCTGAGCAGGGCGTCGTCGCGGCCCATGCCGCAGCCGTTGTCGCGCACCTCAATCAGCTTGCGGCCGCCCGCGGTGACGGTCACATCGACCCGCGTGGCGCCGGCGTCGATGGCGTTCTCCATCAACTCCTTCACCACCGAGGCCGGCCGTTCCACCACCTCGCCGGCCGCGATCTTGTTCGCGACGTGGATCGGCAGCAGGCGGATATGTCCGTCTTTGAGCATGCGCACAAGAATGACGGGTCGGCCGCAGGGCGTCAAGTCTAAGAACCGCGTTCGCTTGTTCGCCGCGAACGGGTGCGCTATACTCTGCGCCGAAGTGATCACCCGATTGGAGAATATCCCATGCACATGAAATGGTTCTGTCTTGCTGCCGCTGCCCTCTGCCTGAACGCCGCCGTCGCCCGCGAATGGGAGAACGAGCAGGTCAACGCCGTCAACCGCGAACCGGCCCGCGCCGCCAGCTTCCCGCTGGCCAAAGCCGCCGACGCGCTGACCGCCGAGGAGCCCG
>ENA-UPXM01001387-UPXM01001387.1-activated-sludge-metagenome-genome-assembly--contig:-NODE-1387-length-31462-cov-6.649027_pt1 | contig 31462 bp, 25 predicted proteins | sample MGYA00238178_ERZ772708 | MGnify/ENA primary metagenome ERZ772708 (study PRJEB29002, sample SAMN05720212) | activated sludge metagenome | isolation source: anaerobic digester from wastewater... | reverse complement strand
AATTTACAATGGTGATAACGAAAGTTCAAAAAAACAATTGATGGCTTTCAAAAAAGAATTTGGAACATTAGATTGTACCATTGTATTTAGCACACCTTTATATAAGGTATGGGTTGGAAATTTTAAAACAAGAATTGAAGCGGAACGAAATCTTATTGAAATTAAAAAGAAATTTCCAAAATCATTTTTAGTGAAACCTAATAAATAACACCCTAAATCTTTAGGCCAAAATCAATAACCCTTTCAGAGTTTAGAACTCTGAAAGGGTTATTTTTACTAAGACAAGGAAGCTTCAAATTAAAGTTGAGAAAAAAAATAAAAAAACCTCAATTTTGAATATTGAGGTTAATATTTATGTTTCGTGTAAAATTGATGTTATTTCAATTTTTTCTTCACTTCAACTTCTTGATAGGCTTCAATAATATCTAATTGTTCAATATTATTGTAGTTTTTGATTTGCATACCACAATCATAACCTTTAGAAACTTCTTTCACATCGTCTTTGAAACGTTTTAAAGCTGTTAATTCACCTGTATGAATTACAACACCATCACGGATAATTCTAATGCGTGAACTTCTAAATATTTTTCCATCGGTTACCATACAACCTGCAATGGTACCTACTTTAGACACTTTGAACAATTCTCTGATTTCTGCTGTTCCTGTAATTTCTTCTTTCAACTCTGGCGAAAGCATTCCTTCCATGGCGTCTTTCAAATCATCAATAGCATCATAAATAATAGAATAGTTACGGATATCGATTTCTTCTTTTTCAGCAATCTGTTTTGCATTACCTGCTGGTCGAACATTAAATCCAATAATAATTGCATCGGATGCAGAAGCTAACATTACGTCAGACTCGGTAATTGCTCCAACTCCTTTATGAATGATTTTGATTTCAATTTCTTCGGTAGATAATTTTGAGAATGAATCTGCCAATGCTTCAACTGAACCATCCACATCTCCTTTAATAATTATATTTAATTCTTTAAATTGCCCTAAAGCAATTCTACGACCAAGCTCAGCAAGTGTAGTATGTTTGGTTGTTCTAGCTGATTGCTCACGCATTAATTGGGTACGTTTTGCAGCAATTTGTTTTGCTTCTTTTTCGTCTTCGAAAACAGTAAATTTATCTCCTGCTGTTGCTGCACCGTCTAACCCTAATACAGAAACCGGTGTTGATGGACTAGCTATTGAAATAGAATGACCACGTTCATCATACATTGCTTTTACTTTACCGTGATGTTTTCCTGCCAAAACATAATCGCCGACTTTTAAAGTTCCTGCCTGTACTAAAATTGTTGTAACATATCCACGACCTTTATCAAGTTGTGCTTCTATTACGGTTCCAATTGCTGGTTTTTTTGGATTTGCTTTTAAATCTAAAATTTCAGCTTCAAGCAATACTTTTTCTAATAAATCTTTAACACCTGTTCCGATTTTTGCAGAAATATCATGTGATTGGTATTTTCCGCCCCAATCTTCTACAAGTAAGTTCATACCTGCCAATTGTTCTTTAATCTTTTCTGGATTAGCGGCGGGTTTATCTACTTTATTGATAGCAAAAATCATTGGTACATTTGCTGCTTGAGCGTGACTGATAGCTTCTTTGGTTTGAGGCATAATATCATCATCGGCAGCAGCAACAATAATTGCAATATCGGTAACTTGAGCACCACGAGCACGCATTGCAGTAAACGCTTCGTGACCAGGAGTATCAAGGAATGTTATTTTTTGACCGTTATCTAAAGTTACGGCATAAGCTCCAATATGCTGTGTAATTCCCCCCGACTCACCAGCAATCACATTTTCTTTACGAATGTAATCTAACAATGATGTTTTACCATGATCCACGTGTCCCATTACGGTAACAATTGGCGCGCGAGAAACTAAATCTTCTGGTTTGTCTTCAACTTGAATAATAGATTCCTCTATATCGGTAGTGATAAATTCAACTTCATATCCAAATTCATCTGCAACTATTGAAAGTGTTTCTGCATCAAGACGTTGATTCATGGTAACCATTATTCCTAAAGTCATACAAGTTCCTATAACTTTAGTAATTGGCACATCCATCATGGTTGCAATTTCACCGACTGTAACAAACTCGGTCACTTTTAAAGTTTTGCTTCCTTCTTCTTGCGCTTGCAATTCATCTTCCGTTCTTTGACGGTGTGTATCACGCTTATCTCTTCTATATTTTGCTGCTTTAGATTTTCCTCCTTTTTTACCTTGAAGTCGCTCTAAAGTTTCTTTAATTTGATTTTTAACTTCTTCTTCTGTAGGTTCCACTTTTTGAACAATAGCAGGTCGTGTACCTTTTTGAAATCCTCCGCCTGGTTTACCTCCAAATTTTGAATTAGTATTACCTGGCGTTATTGCTCTTCCTTCACCTGGTTTGGTTGGTATTCTTTTTCTCTTATTCTTATTGGCGTTATTGCCCGAATTGGTTCCAGGAACATTTGGCTTGCCATCTTTTTTAGGTTCTTCTTTTTTCTTTTTTGGCTTATTAAACTGTGATAAGTCTATAACCTGACCCGTAAGCTTGGTGCCAGATAATTTTTGATACTTAGTCTCGATAGCTTCTTCTGCAGGAGTTTCAACGTTTTCTTCAGCAGTCTCGTTTTTAGCTACTTTACTTTTTGGTTTTTCGAGTTCTACTTCAGTTGATTTTTTAACTGGTGTTGCTTTTTCAAACTTAGGAGTTTCTTCTTTTTTGTCTGCAGAAATTTTAGGCACTGAAGTTGAAGCAGGTTTTTTTTCTAAATCAATTTTACCTACCTGTTTTGGAGCACTAACAACTGCTTTCGCTTTGATTAATTCTTGTTGTTGACGTTCTTCATCAAGTTTTCTTTTGTCTTCAATTTCTTTTTCTCTTTCAAGGCGAATAGCTTCTTTTTCTTTACGAATTTCTTCACTGATACCCATGGAAGCTTCTTTCTTCCCTTTGTCTCCAGCAAATTCTCCGCAAAGAACATTGTAAACATCATCGGAAATCTTTGTGTTTGGACTTGCTTCAATGACAACTCCTTTATCTTTTAGATAATCCACAGCTCTTTCCAAAGAAATGTTTAATTCCCTTAAAACTTTATTAATCCTAATATTTCCTTCAGACATATATACTTATTAATGTTATCTGTTTTCTTTTTCTGAAAGTTTAGTCTTCAAACTCTTCTTTCAATATTTTTATTACTTCTAAAATAGTTTCTTCTTCTAAATCCGTTCTGCGAACCAAGTCATCTACATTTTGACTAAGAATACTTTTGGCAGTATCTAAACCAATTTTTGCAAACTCGTCTATTATCCATCCATCAATTTCATCGCTGAATTCTGATAACTCAACATCATCATTCTCCATTTCGCTTCCTTCTCGGATAACGTCAAGTTCATAACCAGTTAGCTGTCCAGCCAAACGAATATTATGACCACCTCTACCAATTGCTTTAGAAACTTCATCTAACTTTAAGAACACTTCTGCTCTTTTAGTTTCTTCATTAATTTTCACAGAAGATACTTTTGCTGGACTTAATGCTCTAGTAATATACAATTGAATATTTGCTGTATAATTAATTACGTCGATATTTTCGTTTCCTAATTCACGAACTATTCCATGAATACGAGAACCTTTCATCCCAACACAAGCACCAACTGGATCGATTCTGTCATCATACGAATCTACAGCAACTTTTGCTTTTTCTCCAGGAATTCTTACTACATTTTTAATGTTTATCAAACCATCAAACACTTCTGGAATTTCTTGTTCAAATAATTTTTCCAAAAATTTATCTGCCGTTCTTGACATGATGATTTGAGGCTTATTGCCTTTTAGTTCAACATTTTCAATAATTCCCCTAACGTTGTCACCTTTGCGGAAAAAATCAGACGGAATTTGTTTTTCTTTTGGCAAAACAATTTCATTTCCTTCGTCATCTACCAAAATTACAACTCTTGGACGAACATGGTGCACTTCGGCAGTATATATTTCTCCTATTAAATCTTTAAATTGTTTGTAAAGATTAGTGCTATCATGCTCGTGGATTTTGGAAATTAAATTTTGACGCAATGCCAAAATAGATCTTCTTCCTAAATCAATAAGTTTTACTTCTTCTGATACTTCTTCACCAATTTCAAAATCGGGTTCGATTTTTCTTGCTTCAGTCAATGTAATTTCTTCATTTTCTAAATCCAAATCATCATCCGCCACAACGATTCTTCTTCTCCAAATTTCCATATCACCTTTATCTGGATTGATAATGATGTCAAAATTATCATCTGAACCGTATTTCTTTTTTAAAGCGTTTCTAAAAACATCTTCCAAAATCGCCATCAGCGTCACTCTATCAATCAGTTTGTCGTCTTTAAACTCTGAAAACGAATCGATTAATGCAATATTCTCCATGCCTAATTTTTAATTAAAATATTATTGTAACAATTGCTTCTTTTATATCTGAATAAGAAATTTCTCTGTTGTTTTGAACAGTTTCTTTTCCTTTACCTATTTTTTTTGGTTCTCTTGAAGACCAAGACAACGTTATGAAATCATCATTTACATCTTCTAATTTTGCTTCCAACGTTTCATTAGCTAGTGTTTTAACCTTTAATGTTCTACCAATATTTTTTTTGTATTGTCTAAAACTTTTTAAAGGAGTTGAAACACCTGCTGAGGCAACTTCTAGTGAAAAATCTTGCTCTTCCCTATCTAAGTTGTTTTCAATAAAACGACTAACATCAATGCAATCTTGAAGATTTACACCATTATCACCATCTATTGCTATAGAAATTTTAAATGCCTCTGAAATCTTCAAATCAACCAAAAACAATGAAGGATTTACCTTTAGGGCATTTTCAATCTGTTCGCTAACTTTTTCTTTAAATGTCATCATTTTTATAAAAAGAGGGAAGCATTGCTTCCCTCATCATTTAAAATCAAAATTGTAAATAACGGTGCAAATATAGTTATTTTTTTATAAATGAAAAAACATTGTTGATTCAAAAAATATTATTACCTTTAAAGTGTTAATTTTAAAAACCAAAATTTCAATTTTTATGAAAAAAATATTAGTCCCAACTGACTTTTCTGATCATGCACATTATGCCTTAAAAGTTGCTGCTGAAATTGCAAAAAAAAATAATGGAGAAGTTATTCTGTTACACATGTTAGAATTGCCGAGTCAAGCTGGCGATGCTATCGGTAACGGTCATGAACTTCCAGAAATAATGTTGTTTAAAAACGCAGCAATTAATAAACTTGAAGAACTGATGGACGATCCTTGTTTAGACGGGATAAATGTTTCAGAAGTAATTCAGTTTGAATTGGCTTTTGACGGAATAATGAATATTAGCAAAAAGAACAACGTTGACCTAGTTGTTATGGGTTCTCATGGTGCAAGTGGATTTAAAGAAATGTTTATTGGATCAAACGCTGAAAAAGTAGTTAGAAATTCTGAAATTCCTGTTTTAATCATAAAGAAAGACAGCGCAAACTTTAATATTGATAAGTTTGTTTTTGCGTCCGATTTTACAGAAGAAATTAGAAAGCCTTTTGAAAAAGTAGTCCAATTTGCCAATGAATTTGATGCAGAATTGCATTTAGTTATGATTAATACACCCAGCAATTTTAAACCAACGCATGTTTCACATCAAATTATGGATGAATTCATTGCTAAATTTAGCATCCGTAAATTTTCTAAACATATTTACAATGATACTAATGTTGAAAACGGGATTTTAAACTTTGCAAATCACATCAATGCCGATTTAATAGGGATGAGTACACATGGAAGAAAAGGTTTAGCCCATTTCTTTAACGGAAGCATCAGTGAAGATTTAGTAAATCATGCCGTTAGACCAGTTGTAACTTTTAAGATATAGATAACAAAGTCATATTAAAACAAAAAAATCCTGCGAATTGCAGGATTTTTTTGTTGGTCTACCAGGACTCGAACCTGGAAAGACTGCACCAAAAACAGTTGTGTTACCATTACACCATAGACCAATTTGCTTAATGCGAGTGCAAATTTATAACAAATTTTGTTTTATACAAGTAAATTTAATAAAAAAACAGGTTATTATAAAATTATTGAAGACATTTGAATGCAATAATCTGTCAATTAATCCGTTGTAATAATATAGAAAAATTTGTTAATACTTTAAGTTTTAACGTAAAAAATAGTTTCTTTGTACCACCTTTTAAAAGCAACACATATAAATTGATTTATGCAACATTTTAACTTTAATAAATGGAATACCATTTTAGGATGGTCAACATTTGCAATTGCACTTATTACTTTCACGCTTACTGTTGAACCAACCATGAGTTTTTGGGATTGTGGCGAATACATTTCTACTTCTGCCAAATTAGAAGTTGGGCATCCGCCTGGAGCACCACTTTTTCAAATTCTAGGCGCATTCTTTGCAATGTTTGCTACGAGTAAGGAAACTATTGCCTTAATGGTAAACATGCTTTCTGTATTTTCAAGTGCTTTTACCATATTATTTATGTTTTGGTCATCTTCCATAATATTAAGGAAATTGGTTTCTCAATTTAGCGAAGTAGATAAATCAAAATCAATCGTAATTCTTGGAAGTTCATTTGTTGGCGCATTGGCTTATACTTTTTCAGATAGTTTTTGGTATAATGCCGTAGAAGCAGAGGTATATGCCATGGCATCTTTATTTATAGCTTTGCTGTTCTGGTTAGGATTGCGCTGGGAAGAAGACATGAATACCCCAAAAGGTAATCGTTGGTTGTTATTGATTTCATTAGTAATAGGACTTTCATTTGGCGTTCACTTTATGGCATTATTAACGATTCCATCTATTGGTTTTTTATATTTTTTCAAAAATTACAAAAAGGTCACGGTCAAAAACTTTGTACTTGCAAATATTATTATCGTAGCTATTTTGCTATTTATTTTCAAATTGCTCTTACCTTATACATTAGCATTTTTTGGAAAAACTGAGATTTTTATGGTCAATAATTTCGGACTGCCTTTCAACTCTGGAACTATTTTCGCTGTTTTATTAATCTTAGGATTCTTTTATTTTGGATTAAAATATACACGCGAAAAAGGACATCCGTTTTATAATACCATAATTCTTTGTATTCTCTTTGTCTTGTTGGGCTTTTCAACTTGGATGATGTTGCCTATTCGCGCAAATGCCGATACTCCAATTAACGAAAACAAACCATCGGATGCAGCTGAAGTTTTAGCGTATTATAACCGTGAACAATATGGAGTTAATCCTTTATTTTATGGACCTCAATACACTGATACTTTTGCAGGATTAGATCCAGATGAGCCATATCTAGACAAAGCACCAAATTACGAAAGAGATTACAAAACCGGAAAATATGTAATTGTAAATAATTGGAAAAATGCTGATCAAAATACAAACAATCAACACAAAGCCATTTTACCAAGACTTTGGAGCACAGATCATATTGAAAACTACATGATATTCACAAGTCCTCCAAAATTTGATTTAAATTATGATTATCCGTTTGAAGAAGATTTAGCTCAATATGGTGTGAATTTAGACAGTTTAAGTAGCGATCAAATATCACAAGCTACGGAGCAATTAAAGGATGAATTGCGAAGTTCAATCAGAGAATTTAAAGAGGCGTATGCTCACAAAAAAGTTGACAATGAAGACTATGTAAACTTCTTAAAAAAATATGGCGATTACTTAATCGTTGAAAAACCTTCCACCTTTGACAACCTTTGGTTCATGTTTGAATATCAGTTTGGTTACATGTATGGAAGGTATTTACTTTGGAATTTTGTGGGAAGACAAAATGATATTCAAGGAAAATATGACAATTTAGATGGTAACTGGATGAGTGGCATTAAAGTTATTGACGAACTTCATCTTGGAAAAGGTATTGATTCCAATTTAACCGATGACATTAAAAACAACAAAGGACGAAACTTTTATTATTTCCTTCCGTTTTTACTAGGGATTATTGGATTACTCTACCATGCAAATAAAGATTTGAAAAGTTTCTATGTACTGCTCGCTTTATTCCTATTTACAGGTTTAGCATTAAAAATATACCTAAACGAACGACCATTTGAACCAAGAGAAAGAGATTATGCACTTGTTGGATCATTCTATGTTTTTGCAATTTGGATTGGCTTTGGTGTCTATGCTATATACGAAAAGACATCACAATATTTGAAATCTAAGTTAATTGGACCAGTAATTGTGGGTATATGTTTACTTGCTGCTCCAATATTAATGGCTTCACAAAACTGGGATGATCATGATAGAAGCGGCAAATATACAGCTATCGCAATGGCAAAAAACTATCTTGAATCTTGTGACCAAAATGCTATTTTATTTACTATTGGCGATAATGACACTTTTCCTCTTTGGTATGCACAAGAAATTGAAAACGTGCGTCCTGATATAAAAATTGTAAACACACAATTATTCATGACCGATTGGTACATTGATCAAATGAAACGCAAAACTTATACTTCTGACGGTTTGCCAATTTCATTCACACACGATGAATATGTTGGTGATAAATTAGATTATGCAGTTCGAATTGTAAAAACAGAGGCTCGTTGGGAATTGAAAGATATGTTGAACTTTATAAAACTTCCCGAATCAACAATTGATTTGCCTAACGGACAAAAAGTTCATTTCTACCCAACCAATAAGTTTAGAATCACTATCGACAAAGAAAACATTATTAAAAACAAAGTCGTTAATCCTAAAGACTATGATTCCATAGTGCCTTATATCGATTTGGACATTAAAGACAGAGCCTTATATAAAAACAGAATCATGATGCTTGATGTTATTGCCAACAACAATTGGAAAAGACCTGTTTATTTTACAGGTGGAAGTTTTGGCGATGATGATTATTTGTGGATGAAAGATTATCTTCAACTGGATGGATTGGTATATAAATTAGTACCAATTAAAACTAAAATTGATAGAGAATATTCTATCGAAATGGGGAAAATTGACAGTGATAAAATGTATGACTTGGTTACTAAGTGGGAATGGGGCAATGGTGACAAGACAACTATTTATCATGATACTGAAACCAGAAAAAACAGTATTTCATACCGAACCAATATGTCAAGATTAGTAGAGCAGCTTATCAAAGAAGGAAAAAATGAAAAAGCCAAAAAAATAATTGATGAAGCTATCACCAAAATGCCTATTGATTATTATGGTTATTACACCATGGTAGAACCTTTTGCTGGCGAATATTACAAATTAGGAGAAAAAGAAAAAGCTCGTGAATTACTAGAAAAATTAATGACTAAGTACAAACAAAGTTTAACCTATTTTTCAGGGATTCAACCTTCCATTCAAAACGGAATTGCTACTGACATCATTACTGACATTGAACGTTATAGAAGTCTTCTGATTACTATGAAAGAAAACGGCGATGATGCATTCTACAACAAAAACAAAGAAACATTTAATGCTTTCAACAAACGATTTACTCGTTTTGGAAGAGAAATGGAATAATACTGATTATTAATTCAATAAATGTGCAAATTTGAAACCTCATTTTTGCACATTTTTTTTATTCTTATCTTTACCACATGAGTTATTGGGCAAAATCAAGAATATGGATGAAATGGTTGTTTCCTAACCATATTTGGAAAATAAAAACAACTGAAAAAAAAGTATTTCTAACTTTTGATGATGGACCAACGCCAGAAATTACGAATTGGGTTTTGGCTCAATTAAAATCCTTCAATGCTAAAGCAAGTTTCTTTTGTATTGGAGATAATATTCAGAAATTTCCCGAAATAGTCTCTCAAATCCTAAAACACAATCACAGCGTTGGAAACCATACTTTTAATCATCTCAATGGTTGGAAAACGGAAACTGAGAAGTATGTAGAAAATACTGAATTATGCCAAAAAGAGTTGGAAGATGGAAGATGGAAAAAGGAAGATTTACAGACTAAAACCTACAGACTATTTCGTCCGCCGTATGGAAAAATAAAACCATCACAATCTAAAAAATTGCGAAAAATGGGATACAAAATAGTTATGTGGGATATAATCTCTTATGATTTTGACCAAACTATTACAAAAGAAAAATGTTTAGAAAATGTGCTTAAAAATATTGAAAACGGTAGCATTATCGTTTTTCATGACAGTCAAAAATCTTGGAAAAACTTAGAATACGTTTTGCCAAAGACCTTGGAGTTTCTAAAAGAAAAAGGTTTTTCTTCTGAAAAAATAATTTAAAGTTGGTCTTGAACAATATTTATCAAAGTATTGGCATCCAATTCACCTGATTGACGCCAAACCATTTGACCTTCTTTATAAATCATCAAAGTAGGAAGTCCTTTTATACGAAGTGCTTCGGCTAATTCTTGATTTTTATCAACGTCAATTTTAATCACTTTTGCTTTGTCGCCAAGTGCAGCTGCTACATCTCTAATTACAGGATGCATAGAAACCGATGAATCATTCCATTCGGTATAAAAGTCGATTAACACCGGTACTTGAGCGTTAATTAATTCTCCAAATTTTGACATAAAACCAAAATATTAAATTTCTTTTTACAAAGAAATGAATTTTTATAACACAAATGTAGCATTTTTAACTAATTATGCTACATTTTTGTCTTTTTTTAGTTCAATTATGGTAATTTCTGGCCAAATACCCACTCTTCCTGGATAGGCATGAAATCCAAAACCTCTATTTACATATATATATCTTCCTAAATTTTCGTATAATCCAGCCCATTGTTTGTAAACATACTGTACTGGACTCCATTTTAACCAACCAGGAATTTCTATCCCAAATTGAAAACCATGTGTATGTCCTGCAAGCGTTAATTGAAAATGTTTTTCGTGATTTTTAACCACATATTCCCAATGAGTAGGATCATGACTCAACAAAATTTTAAAATCTTCTTTGGTTAAATTTTCAGATGCTTTGTTGATGTCGCCTTTTTCTCCAAAGTTTTTTCCCCAATTTTCAACTCCAACAAGTGCAATTTCTTGATTGTCTTTCTTTATTTTCACGTGTTCATCCAACATTAATCTGAAATCTATTTGACGATGCAAATCTTTTACTGCCTCAAAATTATCTTCCAATGCTTTATCAGATGGCCAATTTTTATAAGTTCCATAATCATGGTTGCCCAAAATGGAATATTTTCCATAAGTTGGATTTTTCAACCCTTTGAACATTTCTACCCAAGGATGCATTTCTGTTGCATCAGTATTGACAATATCTCCCGTAAAAAGTAATACATCAAATTCTTGTTTATTGATTAAATTTATAGCGTATTGTATTTTTTCAGGGTTATCAAAACTTCCGCTATGTATGTCTGAAATTTGAGCTAAAACAAATCCATCAAAATTATCAGGCAAATCTGGGAATGTGAGCGTCTGTTTGATGATTTTAAAGTTATATTTTCCAATGGTCATTCCGTATAAAAAGGAAACAAACGGTATGGCAGCTAATCCAACAGCTATTTGGCTAACGAATTTTCTTCTTTCGGGCAAAAAACTTCCATAATCGTTATCTCCAAGAAATCGTGTAATTGTTCCCGAAAAAACCCTATATATATCTTCTACAATCATTACAAAAGTGATGAGCAATTTTGGCACTAACGTCAATAACAGTAAACCAATTGTAAATAATGATTGTTTGGTTTGTCCGATACTTCTATCAAAATGAAAAAATCCATTTACAATATAGATGATGACAACAAGGTTTAGGATAATATAAACAAACTGATACGATCGAACTTTTGTTAGTGTTCTAAATGCCTGAAAAGCATAAATTTCAACAATGGCGACCAATAAGAATACAAAAAGCCAACGAAACATGTTTTTATAATTTTTAACAAAGTAACAAAGAAATAGCAACTATTAAAGTAACCTTTAGTTATTTTTTAACGTATTCTGGCATAAAAAAAGCTGACAAATCCCTTTGTCAGCTTCACCAAAAATCAATGTAATCAAAAAATAATCGATTATTTTTTTTCTTTAGCTTCCATTGTTGGCTTTGCCATTTCAGTTTTAGCTTCTGTTTTAACAGCTACTTTTTTGGCTTCAACTGCTTTTTTTGCATGTTTTACTTCTTTTTTGGCTTCTTGTTTTACTTCTTGTTTTTTTGGAGTAGTGGCATTTACCATTACTGATGTTCCAAAAAGAATTGCTACTAACATTACTACTTTTTTCATGATTTCTAATTTTTAAAATTATTTGTTTTTGTTTTTGTATTATTTACAGGTCAAAGATATGACGCTTAAATGAAGACAAAATGAAGATTTATTTTTTTAGATAAAAAAAGTAGAAATAAAAAACTGATGCGTTTACACCAGTTTTTCTTGATTTTCCCAAATCTAACAAAACCATTATACTATTTATCACGGAATTATATCCAAAAGTAAATTGTTCAAATGATGATTAAATGAAGATTTGTAAATTACTATTTTTTATTGCTTTGGGAAAAGTAGCGTAAATGTAGTTTTATCATCAATTGACGAAGCTACTTGTATTTCAATAGCATGAACTTTAGCAATGCTTTTAGCCATTGCTAAACCAATACCCTGACCTTCTTGGTCGTTTGAGTTTCTAGAAAAACGATTAAAAATGGTATCCAACTGATCTTTCGCAATACCATGTCCAGTATTTGAAATAGAAAGATAAAATTGATTGTTTTCTTCATAGGATACAATTTCAATTTTACCATTTACAAAATTGTATTTTAGTGCATTTAAAATCAAATTAAACAATAAAATATGTAATAGTGTTTTATTTCCTTTAATTACAATGTCTTCATTATAATTGGTAAATATTTCAATATTTTTTTCTTCTATACGGTCTTCAAAGTCTTTGATGATTTCATTAATTAATTGTTTTATAGAAACATAATCTTCAAGTTGGTATTGATTATTTTCGATTCTTGAAATCAATAATAAGTTATGAATTATTTTTTTCATCATGTCTAAATTCCGCAATGAGCTGACAATTTTATCTTCAACTTCTTCATTTATTGTGTCGTTTTGAAGTAAGTTTTCAAATCTATTTTTTAAAACTGAAATGGGTGTTAATAATTCATGGGAAACATTGCTAATAAATTGTCTTTCTTTTTGAAACAATTCGTTAATACGTATCATCATTTGGTTTAAACCCGTATCCAAAATATCAAAATCGGAAGAGTGAGATTTGATTTTTTCGAAATTGAAATTATCTGGTTCGTTGGCAAATTTTATTTTGGTTTGAATAATTTTATTAAAAGGCTTAAACAAGTATTCCACCAATAAAATATCGGCAAAAAAAGTAACGCTAACTACAATTAAAAGCAACATTAAAACCGAAAACCGAAGTGCTCTAATGATGTCTTCTAATTCGCTTAAATTATTCCCAATTTCTAAAATATAATTGGCATTGGCATAATTGAAATGATAGTATAAAACCCGGTAATTACTTTCTTCGCTTTCTATTATTCTAGCCTCATTTATGATGTAATTTTGTTGATTATCTAATTTTTTATTCGATTGATAAAGCTGAATAAACTCACTATGCAAAGTCGAAAAGCTAGCGTAAGTTTCGGAAGCGTCATTTCGTCTAATAAAGTCATTTATCTCTTGTTTGTTTAGTCTATTTATAAATGTTTTTTCTTTTTCAAATAAAGATTTATCAATGTGATTATAGACTACTTTTTCGATTATTTTGGGCAAAAAAAACCACAAAACAAATATGAGAATTAATCGAATTAAAACATTGAAAACAGCTAATTGATGTTTTATTTTCATTTATTCGTTTATTCTATAACCTACGTTTCTAACAGTTTCAAACCAAGAAAGTGTTTTGTACTTTTCTAATTTTTTTCTAAGATTTCGAACATGAACATCAATAAAATTGGAGTCAGAATTAACTTCTAAAACATCGCCCCAAACATGTTCTGTTAGTTGTAAACGAGTGATGACTCTATTTTTATTGAGCACCAAATATTGAAAGATATTGAACTCTTTTTTGGTTAAGGCGATTGTATTTTCATTAAACGAAACTTTATAATCGCTTAATGCTATTTTAAATCCATGAATTTCTAATTCATTTTTTGCAAAGCCATGAATTCTTCTAATTACCGCAAACAACCTTGCTCCGAGTTCGGTCAAAGCAAAAGGTTTTGTTAAATAATCATCGGCACCAAGATCTAATCCTTCAATTTTATCGTTTAGTTCACCACGTGCTGTGATGATAATTACTGCCATTTTTAATTTTAATATTCTAACTGTTTTTAAAATCTCAAACCCTGTTCCATCTGGCAAACCCAAATCTAAAAGCATGGCATCGTATTCGTTAACCTCAACTTCTTCGGATGCAGCAGCGCAAGTAGAAACTATTTTACATAAATAACCATTTTTACATAAAAACTCCGCTAATTCGTCTGCCAGTTCCTTGAAATCTTCAACAATTAAAACATTCATTTTTTATTTTCTTTTTGCAATGATTCTAAAATCTTTAATTGTTTGGCTTGTGTTTCAAACAATATTTTTATTTGTTCTTCGAGTAACAAATCCATTTTTTCGTGCAATGCTTTGATTTCTAATTCTGACTTTAAATTTACCAAGTAATCATTTTCACTTCTTTTTCTATCTTTTTCTTCTTGACGGTTTTGACTCATCATAATTATTGGCGCCTGAAGTGCAGCAATGCAAGACAAAATTAAATTCATCAATATAAATGGATATGGATCAAATTCTAGGTTTTTAGACGACATGGTATTAAAGATAATCCAAGCAACCAAAATGATAAAAAAAGAGGAAATAAAAGCCCAACTCCCTCCAAAACTCGCCACTTTATCTGATATTTTTTGACCTTTTGTCAATACCTCTTCAGGCGGATGTAATAAATTTTCAGTAATTAATTTTTCTTGTTCAATTGTTTTAGCAACAATATCTTGAAGTTTTGCTACTTTGCTTTTTTCTGAATTGGCTATTTTTTTCGAATCTGTACTCATAATTTCACTTTTATTTTCGAATAAATTTAGTGAAATGTTACTCAGAAAAAATTAAATTAACTGTTATTAGTTATAAAAAACGAAAATAAACTAAACATTATCTCTTTTTTTTAACATTATGAGTATTTTAGTATTTTTATAAAATGTAAACTTAACATTCATTTTTATTTCAATGATAAAGCAAAAAAAAATATTTTCACTATTCTTTTTAATCATTGGCATCGGTATCTTTTCACAAAAAAAGCAACCCGATTTTTCAAAAGACCCAAGCTATCCAGAATTTAAAACTTATTTGGATAAAATTGATAGTCTTATTGATACAGAAAATGACAGCATTTATATATACATAGACAAAGCCAATTTACTCGCTAAAAAAATGAACTATAAACTTGGCGAAGTGAAAGTGCAAGAAGCAAAAGGCTCTTATGAGTTGTATGTAAAAAACAACTATAATGGAGCACAAGTGATTTTTTTAAAATGCATTGAAAAATGCGAAAAATACAAATTAAATTATCTCGGAAATATATATCATTCTTTAGGGAAAGTTTTTCATATGTCGGATAATTATAAAAAAGCTAAACAGTATTATAATATATCATATGATTATGCTCAAAAAGAAAAAGACACTGCGGCTATAGTACTGAGTTTGTCGAGTATAGGCACTATAAACTATCGAGAAGGGAATTATGTAGAAGCTGAAAAGTATTTCCAAAAAAGCTTGAGTTATCCTAGTTCAAACACTATAAAAAACATTATTTTTTCTAATTTATGTAATATGAAAATTAGAGAAGAAAAATTTGACGAAGCCGAAAATTATGCTGTCAAAGCAATACAATACAACCCAATAAAAGGTGGCGATGCCATAGATTATTCGAGATTATTAGATGCTAAAAATGGCTTGAAAAGCTATGTTGGCATTGACACCATTTTAAAAAACTCAAAACAATTATTTGAAAACTCAACTTCATTAAGAGACAAAACCATAATTCTCGCATCGATTAGTATAACTCATTACAATTTGGGTCAATACCAAAAAGCGGCTGATGATAAAGACCAATATATTGATTTGTTTTACGACTTAAAAGCTCAAGAACGTGATGATGTTGTTTATGAAATGGAAGCCAAATACCAAACGCAAAAAAAGGAAGAAGAGATTAAAAAGCAAATAGAGCAAAAAGAAAAGCTTTATTATTATATCGGCATATCATTACTCTTAATCCTAATTCTGAGTTATCTAGTTTTTTTAAATATCAAACAAAAGAAAAAACTCAACACACAAAAAAACCAACTCCAACTTTTAGTCGATGAAAAAAATGTGCTTTTAAAAGAAACCCATCATCGCGTAAAAAACAGCTTTCAAATTGTCTCGAGTTTGTTATACTTACAATCCGAAAATATTGTGGATAAAGAAGCCGCAATGGCTGTAAAAGAAGCCCAAAACAGAGTGAAATCAATGATTCTAATTCATCAGAAACTGTACAGCAAAGACCAATTAATTGGAATTGATTCTGAAGAATATCTTGTTGATTTAGTTGATGATATCATTCAAAATCAATCTTTTTCTATCGAAAATTTACTTGTAACCAAAAATTGTGAAAGCTATGTTTTTAGTATCGACACCATTACGCCAATGGGTTTAATCGTAAATGAATTGATTACCAACGTAATTAAATATGCCTTTCCAGAAAAACATCCGAATCCTGAGTTGATGGTTTCTTTCATGAAAAAAAATAACGGATTGGAGTTGCAAGTTGCCGATAACGGAACAGGTATAAAAAATCAAGAAAACAAAAATTCTTTTGGACTAAAACTGGTAAATTCATTAGCCAAAAAACTAAAAGCAACAGTTACTTTCGAAAACAAAAATGGAACTACAATAACACTCTTTATCACTAAATTTGAAGAACTTCAATAATTAGATATGCCAACTAAAATATACATTCTAGAAGACGAACCGCTTATTGCCGAAACTATTAAAACATGTCTAGAAAAAGAAGGCTACATCATTTGTGGAATGGCAGACAATGTTAAAGAAGCGATTTTTGATGTAGAACAAATGCAACCCGATTTGGTTTTAGTAGATATTACTTTAGATGGCGATTTAACTGGAATTGATTTTGTGAATTTTCTAAAAAAGAAATTCGACATTCCATTTATATTTCTCACTTCATTATCCGATTCAAAAACTTTAGAAAAGGTAAAAGAAACCGAACCTTTTGGTTATATCGTAAAACCATTTAACGAAAAAACACTAAAAACGAATATCGAATTGGCATTACACAAACATCAAATTCACAAACAATCAGTTAGTGTTGCTTATGAATCTGATTCCTTTTTTATCAAAAACAAAGGTGAACTTATTCGTATCGTTTTAGACGATTTACTATACATAGAAGCTTTTGATAACTACTGCTACGTTATTACTGCAACTCAAAAACTACTCATTAGTTATACGTTAAAAAATGTAGAAGATAAACTTCCACAACCACAATTTTTAAGAGTGCATCGTTCGTTTTGTGTAAACACTTCCAAAATCACTTCGCTTCAAGAAGGCTATCTTTTTATTGAGAAAAACAAAATTCCTGTTGGCAAATCGTATCGCGACCAATTAATGCAACACATTCGATTGCTTTAAATTCTTCACTTGCTAAAAGCAACTGTTCACTAAAAAAAAGCAGCTGTTCACCATTTTAATTCCACTGCTACTACAACTTACTCTAATTTTATAGTAAAGTTACCCCTATGGCAAATATTAACGAACCGATAATCATACTCGAAACCGACACAAACGGTTACTATTTGATTAAAATTTTGGACAAAATCCAACGAAAAATCGTCTTTTCAGACACTTTGAAAAGCGAAAACAAACACATTGCTATCAAAGGTTTTACCCCAAATCTTTTCGAAATTACGATAGAACCCGTTTTACTAAACAACCGTTGGGAAAAAATTTTACTATTATGAAAAAACAATTACTTTATTTTGCTTTACTCTACACCGCTTTTTCATTTGCTCAAGTAGGAATTAATACAACTACTCCAGATGCTTCGTCTATGTTGGATATTTCAGCAACAGATAAAGGAGTTTTAGTCCCAAGAATTAGTTTGACCAATGTAACATTAACCACTTTAGATGGCACAAATACCGCCGCAACCGGTTTGTTGATCTGGAATACCAATGCAACAACAGTTGGTGGAAATGGTGTTGGCTTTTACTTTTTTAATGGTACACAATGGATGCCAATTACACAAACGGCAACAGTAAACAATCTAGACCAAGCTTATGACCAAGGCGGAGCAGGTGCTGGAAAAAACATTGATGCTACAGATGGAGCTGTAAGAATAAATGGTACTGATGGTTTTTTAGTAACAGGAATTTCTGGTAATGGTAATACTATTGATATTGAATTAACTGGTGCTGGTACAAGAATGTTTTTTAATCCAAGAAAAAGTGCATTTAGAGCTGGGAGAATTGAGTCGTCACAATGGGATAATGATAATATTGGAAGTCTATCAACTGCATTTGGTTATAACACTACTGCTAGTGGAAGTAATTCAACTTCTTTTGGAAATAATAATATAGCAAGCGGTCAAGGTTCAACTGCTTTTGGAGTTAGTACCGAAGCAAATGCTATTTATTCAACTGCTTTTGGAAGTCAATCAACTGCTAGTGGTAGTACAGCAACAGCATTTGGATTTAATACAATTGCTAGCGGAAGTCAATCAACTGCTTTTGGAGGTCTATCAACCGCTAGTGGTACTAGATCATCTGCTTTTGGGAGTTCTGCATTTGCAAGTGGAGACTACTCCACTGCTTTTGGATATTCTACAGTGGCAAGTGGTAATGGTTCAACCGCTTTTGGATTTGACACAGATGCAATTGGCAACTATTCAACAGCTTTTGGATACAACACAGAAGCCATTGGTAACTATTCAACAGCTATTGGATATGGTAATGAAGCAAGAAGTTTTGGTGAAACCATAATCGGAATTGGTGCTACCTTTTATTCTGTTTCAACAAACGGAAATACAGAATTTAAAACTGCAAATCAAAATGATCGCCTTTTTGTCATAGGCAATGCTATTGATTTGAATGAAAATGGAACATTCGACGGTACCGAAGCAAGTAATGCACTTACTATATACAAAAATGGAAGAATGAATATTAATGACGCTTATAATATGCCATTAACGGATGGAACTTCTAATCAAATAATGAGAACAGACGGTATTGGAAATGTTTCTTGGGTTACTCCAACAGTTGGAACTGATGATCAAAATCTTACAACTCCATCATTAACTGGTACAACTTTGAATTTAGGAATTGAAAATGGAACAGGAACTTCAATTAATTTATCTTCTTTAGTTGGAACTGACGACCAAAATCTTTTAACTCCAACATTAACTGGTACAACTTTAAATTTAAATATAGAAAACGGAACTGGAACTTCAATTGATTTAGCTTCTTTATCAAATGACTGGAAATTAACTGGAAATTCCGGAACAGATTCATCAATAAATTTTATTGGCACAACCGACAATCAAGACTTGGTTTTTAAAAGAAATAATGGTTATTCTGGAGCTATTCGTTCAAGTAACACATCACTTGGACTTAACACGCTGAATCAAGCTACAACAGGAGATTCTAATGCCGCTTTTGGAGTGTTTACGCTTACATCAAACACAGATGGAGAAAGCAATAGTGCCTTAGGATATAATGTTCTACGAAATAATACCTCTGGTTCATTTAACGTCGCTATTGGGCGTTCTGCCTTGTTTGCAAATACTATTGGAGTTGAAAATACGGCATTAGGAAATAATTCAAATTCACTAAATACAACTTCTAGTGGAAATATAGCCGTAGGATTTGATGCATTAGCATCTCAATCATTTAATAATGGTGGGTCAGCTTGGTACAGTTATAATACCGCTGTTGGCTATGCCAGTTTACGCTCCAATCAACCAAGTGCTAGCACCAATGCCATTCAAAACACTGCTGTAGGTGCTTTTACTCTCAACAATAATTTAAGAGGAAAAAACAATACTTCGTTAGGATTTGAAGCACTTCGGAATAACCGAAATTCAAGTCAAAATGTAGCAATAGGCAGTAGAGCACTTTTCACTCAATCATTCCCAAATGGTGGAAGCGAATGGGAAAGCAATAATGTAGCAATCGGTTTCGAATCGTTATTTTCTAATCAACCTACTAATGCGACAAATGCTATTAACAACACAGCCATTGGAACACAAAGTTCCTACTCAAACACAACTGGAATTGGAAACACAGCCATAGGATATAGAGCTTTATACACTAACACTAATTCTTCTAACAATGTGGCAATAGGAATAAATGCTTTAACCTTAAATACATCAACAAGTAATGTAGCCGTCGGAGCCTATTCACTTTCTACTAATGTTGGTGGAACTGAAAACACAGCTGTTGGTAGAGCTGCGTTAGATACAAACACAAGCGGAAATTATAATACCGCCATTGGCCGTGATGCATTAAACACCAATAGCACTGGTGATGGATTAACTGGTCTTGGAAGAGGAACAGATGTTTCAGTTGATGGTCTTACCAATGCAACGGCTATTGGTTATAATGCGGTTGTAAATGCAAGCAATAAAATACGCATTGGTAATGCTGGAGTAACTGTAATTGAAGGACAAGTTGCTTACTCTTTTCCTTCAGACGCACGTTTTAAATTTAACGTACAAGATAATGTACCTGGATTACTTTTTATCAAAAAATTAAAACCAATTACCTATCAATTCGACACCGAAAAATTTGATTCTTATGTTGGAAAAAACAATGCTGAAAACAATACCGAATCATTTCAAAAATCGAAAGAAATTATTCATTCCGGATTTTTAGCACAAGATATCGAGAAGGTTTGTCAAGAACTAAAGTATGATTTTGATGGATTACATATTCCCGACACTACAAATCAAACAGATCATTATAGCCTTGCTTATTCTCAATTTATTATGCCAATGGTAAAAGCCATTCAAGAACAACAAGAAATAATTGAACAACAAAACAATGAACTTGAACAATTAAAATCAGAAATTAAACAATTAAAAACCTTAGAAGAAAGAATAAAATTGCTTGAAAACAAATAAAAGTTAGTAGGAGTTTTAGTTTTAGCAAAGGAGTTCACAATTTTGGAACTCCTTTTCTTTTTCAAGCTATTTAAGTTTATTACATTTGAAGAAAATAAATTATAATGTCACAAAAACGCCTTTACCTTCTTGATGCCTACGCCCTAATTTTTCGCGGTTATTTTGCCTTTATTAAAAATCCTCGTATCAATTCTAAAGGTATGGACACATCTGCCATAATGGGTTTTATGAATGCTTTAATGGATGTCATTAAACGTGAAAAACCAGATCATTTAGCAGTGGCATTTGACAAAGGCGGAAGTGATTTGAGAAACGAAATCTTTCCAGAATATAAAGCTCATCGTGATGAAACTCCCGAAGCTATAAAAATTGCTGTTCCCTATATTCAAGAATTGCTTAAAGCAATGCATATTCCTATAATGGAAAAAGCAGGATTTGAAGCTGATGATTTGATTGGAACCTTGGCAAAACAAGCTGAAAAAGAAGGTTTTCAAGTTTTTATGGTTACACCCGATAAAGATTTCGCACAACTAGTTTCCGAAAATATTTTCATGTATAAACCGGCTCGAATGGGTAACGATATTGAAATTTGGGGAATTCCAGAAGTGCAAGCTAAATTTGAAATAGAAAGACCAGAACAAGTGATTGATTTCCTTGGCATGATGGGCGATTCTGCCGATAACATACCTGGTTTGCCTGGTGTTGGTGAAAAAACAGCCAAGAAATTTTTGGCCGAATACGGTTCGTTAGAAAATCTTTTAGCTAATACGCATGAATTAAAAGGCGCAATGAAAGAAAAAATTGAAGCTAATAAAGAATTGGGATTACTTTCAAAAAAATTAGCTACTATTCTACTCGATTGTCCGGTGACTTTTGATGCAAAAGATTTTGAATTGTCAAAACCTGATGTCGAAAAAACCGATGCTTTGTTTCAAGAACTAGAGTTTCGCCAAATGAAAGCGCAGTTTGATAAATATTTTGGAACAGGAAAAGAATATGATGAAATTGACACCAATGGAAATTCTAGTGAAACTTCACAAATAGTTAAAAAAGCTACAGCAAAAAAAACTAATGAAGATCAAATGGATTTGTTTGGTTTTTCAGATGATGACGCCAATGAAAACGCATTTCACTCAGGTTATTCCACTATAGAAAACACCGAACATTTTTATCAAATAGTTCAAGGTGATTTACCGGTTAAATTATTATTACAAAATCTGATAAAGCAAACTTCGGTGTGTTTTGATACCGAAACTACTGGAATTGATGCCTTGAATGCAGAGTTAGTAGGCATGTCGTTCTCCTATGAAAAAGGAAAGGCGTTTTACGTTCCGTTTCCTGAAAACCGTGATGAAGCACAAATTTTAATCGAAAAATTCAAACCTTTTTTTGAAAATGAATCCATTGAAAAAATTGGGCAAAACGTAAAATATGACTTGAAAATTCTTTCTAATTATGGTGTTCAAATCAAAGGAAAACTATTTGACACCATGATTGCGCATTATTTGATAAATCCAGATATGCGTCACAATATGGACGTTTTGAGTGAAACGTATTTAAAATATTCACCAAAATCTATAGAAGATTTAATTGGAAAAAAAGGTAAAAATCAAAAATCGATGCGCGATGTAGCTTTAGAAGAAATCAAAGAATATGCAGCAGAAGACGCTGATATTACCTTGCAATTGAAACAACATTTTCAACCTATTTTAGAAAAAGTTGGCACAAAAAAATTATTTGATGAAATCGAAATTCCTTTAGTTCCAGTTTTAGCTGCAATGGAATTAGAAGGCATCAATCTTGATGTTCCATTTCTAAAAGAAATGTCGATTGAAATGGCAAAAGAAAGTGGAGCTTTGGAACAAAAAATATATGAAACAGCTGGTGAGAAATTCAATTTAGCTTCACCAAAACAACTAGGCGATATTTTGTTTGATAAAATGAAAATTGGTGGACCAAAACAAAAGAAAACCAAAACCGGACAATACGCAACTGGCGAAGAAGTACTGAGTTACTTGGCAAAAGACAACGAAATTGTGCGCGATATTCTTGAATGGCGACAAATGGTAAAATTGCAAAGTACCTATATCGATGCATTACCAAATCAAGTCGATGCAAAAACGGGAAGAGTTCATACTGATTATATGCAAACGGTTGCCGCAACAGGACGATTAAGTTCAAATAATCCAAATTTGCAGAATATTCCTATTCGAACTGAACGTGGTCGATTAATCAGAAAAGCCTTTATCGCACGAGATGAAAATTATACGTTACTATCTGCCGATTATTCTCAAATAGAATTGCGAATTATTGCAGCACTTTCTGGAGAGGACAACATGATTAAAGCATTTCAAAATCATGAAGATATTCATAAATCAACTGCGGCAAAAGTGTTTAATGTACCATTAGACGAAGTAACCAAAGAACAACGAAGTAATGCCAAAACAGTGAACTTTGGTATCATTTATGGCGTTTCGGCTTTTGGACTTTCCAATCAAACCGATTTATCACGTTCTGAAAGTGCCGATTTGATTGATGCGTATTATAAAACGTATCCAAAATTAAAATCATACATGTCAAATCAGGTTGATTTTGCCAGAGAAAATGGTTTTGTTGAAACCGTTTTAGGAAGACGTCGTTATTTAAAAGACATAAATTCAGCCAACGCCGTTGTTCGTGGCGCAGCTGAACGAAATGCAGTAAATGCTCCAATACAAGGTTCGGCAGCTGATATTATTAAAATTGCGATGATTAACATTCATAAAAAATTGACTTCTGAAAACTGGAAATCAAAAATGTTATTACAAGTGCATGATGAATTGGTTTTTGATGTTCATAATAGTGAATTAGAGAAAATTCAACCCATGATTAAATATGAAATGGAACATGCTTTCAAATTAGATGTTCCTTTGGAGGTTGAAATGGGAATGGGAAAAAACTGGTTGGAAGCGCATTAAGAAAATGAATTTTAGCTGTTAGAGTTCCGATATTAGTTTTTTAGACAATAATTTAAGACATTTTAAATCCTTAATATCATTACAAATAAAAAAAGGATAGTTTATAAATAGCTATCCTTTTATTTTAATTAGTACTGAATTAATTGATAATCATATTTTTAGTAGCATTACCATACTCTGTTCTTAATACAAACAAATAACTACCTGATTTTAAATTGGAAGTATTAATTAAACTGGCATCAGTACTAACTTCTTGTTTCATCACCAATCTGCCTAATGTGTCATATATTTTAACTATTCCGTTGTTAATATTTTGAGGTAATTCAATTGAAGTGTAATTATTGGTTGCAGGATTCGGATAAAGTTTGAATGAATCTAGATCGAACTCCTTGCTACCTAATGTAAAAGAAGACATAACTGTCCCACAACTTCCACCACCATGATAACCTATTGAAAAATCCGAAATTTTTCTAGCATACACTAAGTTTAAAGACTGAGCGGTTGCACTAAAAACATAATCATCTGCATCGCCAGTATCTCTTACTCTTCTACCAACAACGGTTCTTATTCCAGCATCTACTGTATTTGAAGTAACTGTCCAATCTTGTTGTCCATCCAAAAGAGGTTCGGTACCAAAACCTACAAAATTTCTATCAGTAAGATTAGTGCCGTCAAAAATAACTACATCGCCAGAGTCGGCCATTGAAGTATTATTAAAACCAATTCCAAGCCAACCTGTTGACGGTCCGATTAAAGTTAGAGTTACCATATCTGAGGTCACGTCAATTTGAACCGACATTCCTAAGTTGCCACCTCCAATTGCGTTTAATGTCACCATGCCTGTTGAATAAGTTTGAGCAAACAAACCCATTGACAACATGTAAATAAAGAAAGTTAAAGTAATTTTTTTCATAGTTATTTGGTTTTTAATATTTCGATTAATGTATCATCATCTGCTAAGATTGCATAATCTAAAGCTGAGTTTCCTCTGTTGTCTTTTGCTTGAATATCTGCTTTATTTTTTACCAACAAACGGGTGATTTCATAATTTTTAAACATCGTAGCATATAATATGGCAGTCATTCCATTTGCATCTGTGATATTTACATTTGCGCCTTTACTAATTAAAATCTTAGCTATTTCATTATTGTTTTTTACAACACAAGCCATTAAAGGAGAACCCAATGCGCTTTTATAATTTATATCTGCGCCGTTTTCAATTAACATTTTTGCTACTTCATTATTTCCACGATAGCATGCTAAAATCAAAGGAGAATACCCATCACTATTGATGTTGTTTATTTCTTTTGGATTGCTCTTTACAATTGAAAGTAGATGTTCTGTCGTTCCGTTCCGTGCTACATTAAAAACATCTAGTTTTTCTTGAGAAAAAACAGCACTTGAAATGACCCAAAGAAAAACAACAAACAATCTATTAGTAGAATTCATGTTATATTTTTTTAAAAGATACAAAAAAACAAAAACAGTTGCGTTACAACTTAATATAAATTTTTAAACTTTCTTAGTCGAATCTCTTTTTCGAAGCTCTGTTTTAATAACTCTTGTAATTATTAGAGTTTTTTCTTCTTTATTTTCTAATCTATCAATAAGTAAACTTGCTGCAACTTCGCCTATCTCTGGTGCGTGCTGACTAACGGTTGACATACTTGGAGTCATTCTTCGCGACCAAAGACCATCGGCAAAACCAATAATTTGCAAATCATTTGGAACTTTATATCCGTTTTGAATACCAAGTTTCATTGCGGTAACCGAAGCATGTTCATCTAACGCAAAGACTCCATCAGGTTTGTTTTTGATAAAAAACCCGCCAATTTTATCATTAAATTCTTCATTAGTATTGGTCAAAATAACTAAATTTTCATCCACTTGATGACCATGATTTTTTATGGCTTTATAAAAACCTTCGGCTCTAAGTTTTCCAACACTCAAATTATCAATAGCCGATAGCAAAGCAATTTTTCTACAACCTCTTTCTATTAAATGATTCGTCGCATTAATGGCAGACTCAAAATCATCAACAATTACTTTATCACAATTTATTTCATCAGAAATTCTATCAAACATAACTATTGGAATACCTTCATTTAAAACTTCTTTAAAATGATTAAACTGGTGAAGCTTTTGTGTTTCGTCAGCAATGGCAAGAATAAAACCATCAATAGTTCCATTACTTAACATTTCTAACGCATTAATTTCCTTTTGATAGGATTCATTAGAAATGCAAGTAATCAATTTGTATCCACGGTCATCAGCAACTTTTTCTATACCTGTAAATACTTTTGCAAAGAAAGAATTTAAAATATCAGGAATAATAACACCAATAGTTTTAGTACTTCTGTTTTTAAGGTTTAAACCAATAACATTCGGTTTATAATTCTTAAGTTTAGCATACTCTTGAACACGTTGTTTTGTAGGCTCACTGATTTCGAGACTGCCATTTAGTGCTTTAGACACAGTAGAAACGGAAACTCCTAGCTCTTTTGCGATTTGTTTTAACGTGGCTTTTGATTTCATTATATATAGTTATTGTGTAAAAATAGGAAAATATTTTTTCACAAATTGTAATAATATATAAATAGCTGAAATGCAAACAAAAAAGATTTTTTAGGAGTGTTTGTATAATTAATAAATAATTGTACTTTTGCACTCCCGTAATTGGGAATGGAATGTTTAATTAAAATAAATTATTGTGAACACATTAAGCTACAAGACAGTTTCAGCAAACAAAGCCACAGTTGATAAACAGTGGATTGTTGTAGATGCTGAAGGTCATAACTTAGGTAGATTTGCTTCAAAAGTTGCAATGCTTTTAAGAGGCAAGTACAAGCCAAGTTATACACCGCACGTTGATTGTGGAGATAACGTAATTGTTATCAACGCAGAAAAAATCAACCTGACTGGTAACAAGTTAGATGACAAAACGTACATCAGACACACAGGTTATCCAGGAGGACAAAGAAGCTTGACTGCTAAAGTAATGCAACAAAAAAACCCTGCATTATTAGTAGAAAAGGCTGTAAAAGGAATGTTGCCTAAAAACAAATTAGGTGCAGAATTATTCCGCAATTTGAATGTAAATGTTGGTTCTGAGCACAAACACGCTGCTCAACAACCAAAAACCGTAAACCTTAACGACTTAAAGTAATGGGAGTTATTCACAAAATCGGTAGAAGAAAATGTGCTGTGGCACGTGTTTATGTTTCGGAAGGAACAGGAAAAATTACCGTAAACAAAAGAGAATTTGAAACTTACTTCCCAACAGCTACTTTACAGTACAAAGTAATGCAACCAATGTCATTGACAGAAAACGCATCAAACTTTGACGTAAAAGTAAATGTTTATGGTGGTGGTTCAACAGGACAAGCAGAAGCCGTGAGAATGGCTATTGCAAGAGCAATGTGTGAAGTGGAAGCTGAAAACAGAGCTATCTTAAAACCAGAAGGATTATTAACAAGAGATCCAAGAATGGTAGAGCGTAAAAAATTCGGTCAGAAAAAAGCAAGAAAGAAATTCCAATTCTCGAAACGTTAATATTTCGAATTGGTTTGGATTTTTTTTCAGACACATTTTTACAATTAAAATTGAATTTAAAACAAAGTTGTCGATATTCCTTGTAAAAAGGGAATTAGTTTAGCATCTAAATTTTCAAGACAAACGCAAGTGACTACTTGATAATTGCTATAACACGGAACGTAAACTATTACACAATGGCAAACAAAATTGAAGTTAAAGACTTATTAGAAGCAGGTGTTCATTTTGGACACATGACTCGCAAGTGGGATCCAAACATGGCTCCATACATCTATATGGAAAGAAATGGTATTCATATCATTAATCTATATAAAACTGCTGCAAAAATTGAAGAAGCTAATGAAGCCTTGAAAAAAATTGCTGCATCTGGTAGAAAAGTACTTTTCGTTGCTACCAAAAAACAAGCAAAAGACATCGTGGCCGAAAAGGCTGCAGCTGCAAACATGCCTTACATCACTGAAAGATGGCCAGGCGGAATGCTTACCAATTTCGTTACTATCAGAAAAGCTGTTAAAAAAATGGCAATGATTGATAAAATGAAAAAAGATGGTACATTCATGACTCTTTCTAAAAAAGAAAGATTGCAAGTAGATCGTCTTCGTGCAAAATTAGAAAAGAACTTAGGTTCTATCGCTGATATGTCAAGATTACCCGCTGCATTATTTGTAGTAGATATTAAAGCTGAACACATCGCAGTAAAAGAAGCACAAAAATTAAACATTCCAGTTTTCGCAATGGTTGATACTAACTCTGATCCTCGTGAAGTAGATTACGTTATACCTTCCAATGATGATGCTTCAAAATCAATTGATAAAATTTTATCTTTAGTAACAACTGCAATTATAGATGGTTTGGCTAATAGAACATCTGACAAAGATGCTGAAGTTGAAACTACTGAAGTTGAAGCTACTACTGAAGTTGAAACTCCAGTTGCTACTACAGAAACTAGTACTGAGGAATAAATCCAATAAAATTTCAATACTGAAATCCCAAATTCCAAACAATCATTTAACTAATGATTTCATAAAGTTGGGGTTTGGGATTTTTGAATTGAAATTTCTTTTTTGAAAACATTTTTAATCTTAAAAAATAAAACAAAATGGCAACAATTACTGCTGCAGACGTAAATAAATTAAGAACAATCACAGGTGCAGGAATGATGGACTGCAAAAAAGCATTAGTAGAAGCTGATGGCGATTTTGATTTAGCAATCGAAAACCTTAGAAAAAAAGGTCAAAAAGTTGCAGCTAATCGTTCAGATAGAGAATCTACTGAAGGTGCTGCTATTGCTGTAGTTAATGCGGACAAAACATCTGGAGTTGCAATAACATTAAACTGTGAAACTGATTTCGTTGGAAAAAACGAAGGTTTCGTAAAATTGGCTACAGAATTGGCTAATCAAGCATTAAACTATGATACTAAAGAAGCATTTTTAGCTTCTGACTTTAATGGTATCACGGTTGCTGAAAAATTAATCGAACAAACTGGTGTTATCGGAGAAAAAATTGAAATCGCTTCTTTCGAAAGATTAAACGGAACTTTTGTAGGTTCTTATATCCATGCTGGAAACAAGATTGCTACTTTGGTTTCTCTTTCTGCTAACGTTGCTGGAGCCGAAGAAGCTTCAAGAAACGTAGCAATGCAAGCGGCTGCAATGTCTCCAATTGCGCTTAACGAAGATGGTGTTGATGCTGCGATTATTGAAAAAGAAATCGAAATTGCAAAAGACCAATTGCGTGCTGAAGGAAAGCCAGAGACTATGTTAGACAATATTGCTAAAGGAAAATTAAACCGTTTCTTTAAAGACAATACTTTGGTAAACCAAGATTATATTAAAGACAGTTCAATGAGCGTTGCTGCTTATGTAAAAACTATTGACAGCGGTTTAACCGTTACTGGTTTTTCTAGAGTTGCTCTTGGATAATTTTTAATTCCAAATTAAAAAATACTTATACCTCATTTCTCTATTGAAATGGGGTTTTTTACATTTTATACTATTGTAGCGTTGCAAAAATACATTCCTTTATCAAAGTAAAATTTTCTTTAACCCTTCAGCCACACTTATCCAAAGGAAATTATAAAAGGATTTCTCTGGATTTCTATCAACTTCGATGGTTGTTTCTGTAATCTTATCTTTGGTGTCATCTTTCACAAAAATATTAGCAATAAAACTCAATACTTTATTTTTCTTTTTGCGCGCATCTTTTTGATAGACTGTAAACTTTAAATCATCATATTGCACGGCAAATTGACCTGAACTTTTCAAATCATTACCCGAAAAATTAAATCGAACTTCATCCAAAATACCTTTTGTGGTTACATTCATATAGGGTTTGGTAAAGGCATTAATTTGCTGGGCTTCAAAATTGCCTAATTTTCCTTGTATCTTAAAACCATCTCTTTTGTCGAGGACATTAAAACTCCAATTGACCGTAAACGGAGAGTTTTTCATAAATTTGCAATGAATGGCAATCTTTACATCGGAGAGTTTTTCTTTTTTAAAACCACTGTTTAAAGAGGTAGCCGTTAAATTAAAGTCATTAAACCGCAAGACGCCAGCTCCTATTTCAGAATTTTTTTCTTCTTCATAAACCAATTTAGAATTTTGAACTTTTAGGGTGTCAACTTGTAAATCAAATTTCAAATCTCGGAGCAATTTGTTATACAAGTGCTTTTTGCTCAAGTCATCGGTGGGTTCTTTGGAGCGATATATGTTGGCGTTGACATTATCTAACGTTATCAAATTACAATGAAAGAAGAAATCGTCTCCTCTAAATCCCCAGTTACTGTTTTTTAATGAAATTGATTTGCAAAGCAGTGTATAAATATCCTTTTCATTAGTCAATTTAGACACAAACTCTCTTCTTGAAAAAGCAGGAATCATTTCAAAATTATTTATCTGTGTGGTGTTTTTTGTAATGTTAACTTTATTGGTTTTTAGATTGTAAAAGGAATTGGGATGATAAAATAAACTATCGCAGGAAATTGTATAATTTTCATATTCTAAAGGAATTTTTTTATTTAAAATTTCTTCAGTTATTTTAATTCCTTCAAGGTTGAAATTAATATTATTGACACTTAAAATGGGCACTGCTTCATTTTTAGAAAGCACCTTTAGATTGCCATTGCTTAGCAAAATATTAGAAACTTTAATAATCTTTTCAAAAGGTGCTACTACTGAATTACGAACTGAATAATGGTTATTATTATCATAAACAATAATATTAGGCGATTTTATTCCAATAGTAGATGCTTTTATTTTATTGCTAAAAATCAAATTCCAAACATTTATATCTTTAATCTCTATGGTTTGTATATTGGCGTAAATTCCTTTCTTTGAAATGTTATCTTTTAAACTAGATTTGGGAACTACAACAATATTTTGAGCAAAAATGCATCTTCTTAACAATGAAACTTCTAGTTTTTTATAGGTAATAAAATAAGAAGTATCATTTTTTTCATTGATAATAGTGGGCAATTGATGTTTTATCCATCCATTCAATAAAATATTGAGTACAAACACAACAAGCAATATTGTTAGAACACCTAGCAACATCTTTTTATATACTTTGACAGTCATATTTTTTGAGTTTGTTGTTTATAAATTTAAGTAATTTAATAAAGTTAGCTTCATTCTTTATATTTATTTTAATACTAAATATTTTTTAGTTTAAAAAAGTATGCATAAAAGTTACTTTTGTAGCAGTATTTCAAGAAATAGTTTAGAGAATTTACGGTTTAATGATTTCTTTTTCTATTTTTGTTTTTCAGTATATCTCTTAATTGATTGTACTTACAAATCGCATAAAATAATTTTGCATTACTATGAAATATTTTAAACTAACGATGTTACTTTTATCTG
>ENA-UPXM01001385-UPXM01001385.1-activated-sludge-metagenome-genome-assembly--contig:-NODE-1385-length-31485-cov-11.880465_pt1 | contig 31485 bp, 47 predicted proteins | sample MGYA00238178_ERZ772708 | MGnify/ENA primary metagenome ERZ772708 (study PRJEB29002, sample SAMN05720212) | activated sludge metagenome | isolation source: anaerobic digester from wastewater... | reverse complement strand
TACACAATTATTATAATATAGATAGATACTTAAATCAACTAATTTTAATAATTTTATAGACTTTTTAATCTATATAATAAGGAACGACAAGTCTATTGGTGTAAGTTAAAGTGCAGTTAATCCCTGTTTTTACTTTAATTTCAGCAATGTCTTCCGGAGTCTTGTGTTTCCAGGTTAAGTAACCATTAGCACCTGAGTCACAAAACATTGGCGGTTTCCATCCCATAGCTTTACAAATAAGTTCAATATTGCGTTTTTTTGTGATCATATACCCTACCCTCTTTCTTTTATTATTTTTATAGCTGGTCAATCAAGATAAGGAAAGTGTTTCCATTCGCCGATAATCGCATATAATGGATAACTTGAATCTGGGCCAGCTGTTCCCCATAAACCTTTACGAGAGTGCCAAGTAAGCTCTTCAATAGCACCATTTGTATCTTCTTCAATAATTTCTGCAATAGTGTCATAAAAGAATACCCGTTGACCCTCAAATTCAGGACGATCAAGGTTTGGATTACCAACGCAATGATAAACAGGAGCAGTCAATTTGCATTCTTGAACAGTTACTTTACTTGGTGTAACGCCTATGACAGTATAAGGATATTTAACCATATCAACATAGTAGCTTCCGGTAAACTGGCGAAGATAAAGCTTATCGCCTACTTTTGGTAATGTTTTTTCCATAATTTTACCTCACAATAATATTATATATTATTTAAATATACTAGTCAACAACTTTGTTTTTATGTTTCTTTTTTCTATTGTATTTAGTTTTATCTTTAAATACAGCAGCTTTAGTTTTTAGTTGAGTCTCAAAATGAATCTTGTTAGGAAGTTTTGTTTGATTTATTTTTACTCTAATTAAAATTGTTTCTTTTTTCATAATTTTATATTTGCATCATTATTATATATTATTTAATTATACAATACAATAGAAAAAGCTAATCATTTAAGATCAGCTTTTATTAACAACGCCTAAGCGCTATTAAATTAAATTGGTGGACCATCCAGGATTCGAACCTGGAACCAATCGGTTATGGGCCGAGTGCTCTAACCAATTGAGCTAATGGTCCTGATTGATTGAGAGTTATTCAAGCAACACTCACAAATGCCGCCTAAGACTTACTAGCGCATCCACTAAGCTTAAGCTAAGATCTATTTGCTATTTCTTTGGTTCCCTACTTGCTGGGCAATCCTTCAATAGCCTCAATTATATTTTAAGACTCCAAGTTCTACGATATTTCAATATCATATTCGTATGTACTTTTCCTACGACAGAACCTCTTTCGTACCGCCTAGGTTTTTTAGATATAGATATGTCTTCTACTCTTTAACCTCAATACTGTTACATGGACCTCGTGAGACATGTTTACCAGGTAGCTATTTCAACTACATATATATTATACATTATTTAATTTAGAGGCCAATGGGAGGGGAAGAAAAAAATGATTTTTTTGTAAAACTGGTTTGCAATACGCAGCTCTACCACCGATTCAGTTTACTCTGAACTGCCAAAACCCTTTAGGCTTTGGATTATTCCATCACTATTATACAATTGGTGGAACCGAAGGGAATTGAACCCTCCACACGGTACTTGCAAGGCACTGTCGCCCCCTTGGAACATGCGATCCCATTAATAATGAATGATGAATTTAGCTGGGACAAAGAGATCTATTTTAACACTAAATTTAGCTGGCTGGGGTAGAAGGGATCGAACCTCCGCATATGGGGTTCAAGGCCCCATGCCTTACCTCTTGGCTATACCCCAAAGTAAGTGTTAATGTTTGGTGGGCAAGGACGGAATCGAACCGCCGACACCATGGGCTTCAACCAAGTGCTCTACCAGCTGAGCTACCTGCCCATTATATTATTATACAATTTATAAATAAAAATAGTTGTAATTTTTTTACAACTATTTTGCCTCAGTTTAATTACTTTAGTTTAGTTTAAAACCAAAGATCTTTTAATAGATTCACGAATTTGTCATAGCTATCAAAAACGTCATATCTTTTAGCATAATAACTATGTTCTCTAGTTATTTTACCATCTTTTGATTTGTAAGTATAGTGGAAGCCTTGACCGGGATGTTCTTCAAGCCATTTATTTAGTTTTTCAGAAGCATCTTTTTCAAGAATAGCTAATGATTTTTCTGCTTCAGCAACTTGTTCTTTATATGCATTATAAGCTTTTGCAATTTCTTCACTGCATTTAACTTTGCCTTCTTCATATGCATCAATAGAATCATTTACAATTATAGCAGCTGCTCTTTTTTCTAATATAGCTGCTTCTTTTTTAGCTTCTTCTTCTTTAAATTGATTTTCTGCTGCTGTTAATTCCTCAACAGTTGTGAATGGTTTGTTTAAAAGGTTGCTGTAATAGCTATAATTTACCTTTTTAACCTCATCTTTTTGTTTGTTTAAAATTTTGTCCATAATAACTCTCCTTTAGTTTTTTTGACATTTGTAGATAAATTCCTATCTTTACCTACATAAGGTTTAAACATAACATTAACGCTGAGGCGCCTATTAATATTATGTATTGGTCGCGGGGAGTGGATTTGAACCAACTGACCTTCAGGTTATGGGCCTGACGAGCTACCAAGCTGCTCTACCCCGCAATGTTTTCAATATAATATACAATAATTTTTTTGTATATTTTTAGCTTTTCAATTAATTTAGCATAATTTTCATTTAACTTTTAAAGTAGTTAATAATATTGTTTTGGTACACCTAGCTGGAATCGGACCAACATACAAAGATTAAGAGTCAATTGTTCTACCAATAAACTTCTATTTTATCCTTATTTTCTAAACTTTCAATTACACCTTTTTCTAATGCATCTAACACTTCATTAATGTCATATCCATTAATAATTTTTTTACCCTCATATTTTTCAACATCAACAGCGTCCAAAACATATTTTTTAAGGGCTTCAATTAATTCACTTTTATTCATAATATCCTCCAATGAATTTTATTATTTTAATTTTTAATCGTATAATCATTATTTACTTTTAGATCGCTAATTTCAATATAATTATTTTTACCTGACATTCAATATTATATATTAACTAATAATTAATGTCAACCAATAAGTATTTTTTTGGCACCCCCACAAGGAATTGCACCCTGAACGTCAGATTCGTATTCTGATATGATATTCTGTTTCACCATAGGGGTGTGATGGAGCAGGTGGCGGGAATCGAACCCGCATAGCTACCTTGGCAAGGTAGTATTCTAACCTTTGAATCACACCTGCATATTTATGGTACCCCGAGCAGGACTCGAACCTGCAACTTACAGCTTAGAAGGCTGTTGCTCTATCCATTGTGCTATCGAGGTAATTTGGTGCCTAAGACCGGACTTGAACCGGTACGGCCTCTCGGCCGAGGGATTTTAAGTCCCTTGCGTCTACCATTCCGCCACTTAGGCATTATTTTTGGTGCCCCATGACAGAATCGCACTGCCATATCCATCTTGTAAGGGTGGCATTCTCCTATTGAACTAATGGGGCGTTTGGAGCAGGTGATGGGAGTCGAACCCATGTATTCTGCTTGGAAGGCAGAGGTATTAGCGCGTTATACGACACCTGCATATTTGGTGGGAGTAGCTGGCTTCGAACCAGCGACCTTTGCCTTATCAAGACACTGCTCTACCTACTGAGCTATACTCCCAGATTGGTCCGGAATGCGGGATTCGAACCCACGACCTCCTGATCCCAAATCAGGCGTTCTACCAAGCTGAACTAACTCCGGATAATGGTGACGGTAGAGGGATTCGAACCCTCAGTATCCTCATAGAAAGTGAGGTGACTTTCCTGTTGTCTATACCGCCATGTTTGGTCGCGGGGGGTGGATTCGAACCACCGACCTCCTTAGGTTATGAGCCTGGTAAGCTACCTCTGCTCTACCCCGCAATGTTTGGTGCGCCTGGAAGGCATCGAACCTTCGACCCCCTGATTAAAAGTCAGGTGCTCTACCACTGAGCTACAGGCGCATTTTGGTGGGAAAGGTGGGACTCGAACCCACGAACCCGAATGGGAGCGGGTTTACAGCCCGCTGCGTTTGCCGCTTTGCTACCTTCCCGAATTTGGTTTGGTCGCCATACGTGGAATCGAACCACGCTTATGGAGGTATGAACTCCACTTTGTCCCAGACTATATGGCGATGTTTGGCGGGCCTTGAGCGAATTGAACACTCATATGCTGGTTAACAGCCAGCTGTTCTACCATTGAACTAAAGACCCATAAATTGGCGGGTCGTATGGGAGTCGAACCCATTCTCCTCTCAGTGACAGTGAGACATGTTAACCGTTACACCAACGACCCATGATTGCTTCTTTAATACTAGGTGAAGCTGCTCTTGGCCAAGATCCTAGCCACTATCTATATTCTCTCATATTGGGGAGTTTAGAATTGATTTTACTCAATTCGTGTTATATTATACAATAATTAATAAGTTTTGTCAACCTATTTTTTTAACTATTGTAAATATCTTGTTTGGTGCCGATGAGAGGAATTGAACCCCCAACCTTCGCATTACAAGTGCGCTGCACTACCAGTTGTGCTACATCGGCATATTTGGGTTGAAGTCTCAGAGTCGAACTGAGTAATCTTGCTTCACAGGCAAGCATCTAAACCGTCAGATTCACTCCAACATATCTGGCAGGAGTTGAAGGACTTGAACCTACCTCATTGGTTTTGGAGACCAAGGCACAACCTCTATACCAAACTCCCATACTGGCGGAGACAGAAGGATTTGAACCTTCGCAGGGCCGTTAAGCCCCCTAACGGTTTAGCAAACCGCCCCCTTCAACCACTTGGGTATGTCTCCGAATTTAGAGTATTTCTGTGTTTAACGTCTCCTCTAATTAAGACGAGTAGTTTATTTTTTATCCCTACTATTTATATTATATAGCAATTAAGATGTTTTGTCAACCTTATTGCTAATAATAACTGATTGGAGGAGAGTTAGGGATTCGAACCCTAGACCCTTTTAAGGGGGTTCCGGTTTTCAAGACCGGCGCCATCAGCCAGACTCGGCCAACTCTCCATTGTTTGGAGCTTCGGGTCGGATTCGGACCGACGATTGACGGTTTTGCGGACCGCTCCCTTAACCACTTGGGTACCGAAGCTATGTTCTATTAAAAAGGTGTTAAGATTTTTCATCTACAACACCAATTTAAAAATTTAAAAATATATTAAATTTGATATTATGGATGATTACTTAAGCAGTTCCCAGACACGCTTAAATCAAGTGTACTATAACACTTTTCAATCGTATGGGGCCATTTGCTAAAGTTTTTAACCATTTCTTTTCCTTCTTCTCTTTATTATACAATTAGAATTGCTAAGAAGCAACTCACTAATTTTAGCTGCTCTATTTTAATTTTTAACCTCTACTAATATGAATAAATAAAACCAAATATAAATACTTCAAATTTATATAATAATTCTTTAACTGTCCTACCACTACAAGGGTTAAAATCATACATGGCATCTATTGTCATATTAAAGCCTTCTGCTGTTTTTTCTTTTTCTCTATATTCTTGAGAATACCAAATTTTTAAATCCCCTAATACTGAAAGTAGATAAAGAGCTTGATTATTTTCCTCTACATCTTCATCATCAACCCACAAATAATAAATACCACTAGCTTTTTCTTTAATAATGGAAGCATAAACTTCACCATTAGGCCTTTTTAATTCCGCTATATCTTCTTCTAGCGTTAATCTTTTTTCTTCTAACCATTTTAATAAATTCATAATTAGTTTCCTTTCTTAGATTCTTCTAAATAACAAGAATTAATTTCTTCAGACCAATAAGAATAAATTTCTTCATCTCTACTGTCTATACCATATATTTTTGATTGTTTAAATAATTTACTTTTTTTACAATCATTAAAGAACATTTCACGTCTTCTATTGTCTATGCATAATACATTAATACTACATAATTGGTCTTTTCTTCTAAGAGCTATTCTAATTACATGATTAACTGGATCTCTTATAAGAAGTGAAGAACCTGGAATTGTAGAAGTATATCGTTTGCTTACATCTGTAAAAGACTCCGGTGATTGTTTTTTATGTTCCAAAGCTATTTTTTTAAAGGTTTTATCTAAGTCATCATTATATTCATAAGTAGTCATAAGTGAATTTCCTTTTGATTCCCATTTATTGGAGCATTTCATCAATTCATTTGATTCTTGAATAGATATGTTCAAGCAACTAAAAGATTCTTTTCCAGTTATTCTTCCTTCAGATAACATTAGTCTATAATCTTTCATTCTTTTAGCTATCATAATTTTACTCCTTTATCTACTATTTTATTATATATTATATTTATATATAAGTCAATAGTTTTAATTAAACGTCTTTCTTTTTAGTAAATTTGCATTTTGGATAGCCTGAACAACTAATAAATTCTCCATATGGGCCTTTTCTTAATAATAATTTACTACCACAATTTGGACAAACACCATAATCTACATCTCCATGAGATGTTTGATTTGGGGCTACTTTATTAATATTTTCTTCTAATTTTTTATAAAAAATATTTAAGAAGTCTATATCATCCATTTTTCCATTAGCAATTATATCTAAATCTTTTTCTAACTCTGAAGTATAATTTAAATTAATAATATCAGGGAATGATTCATCTAAGAAATGGCTTAGTTTAATTCCTTTTTCAGTTGGCTGAATATATTTGTCTTTTGTTTCACAATAACCTCTAGTTTCACTCATAATAGTACTTAATATGGTTGTAAAAGTACTTGGACGACCAATTCCTCTTTTATCCAATTCTTTAATAAAAGAAGATTCATTATATCTCTTTGGAGGTTGAGTTTGTTTTTCAATATGTTCAAGATAAGCATTTTGTAATAATTCACCTTTATTAAAAGTTTCTTTAATTAGTTCATTTTCATCTTTATTATCATCTGCATAAGTGTAAACTTTTTTATAACCATCAAAAATTAATTCTTTTGAAGTCATTATAAATTTGTTTTTATTATTATAAATTGAATAAATAGTATTGCTTATAGTAGCTGGTTTCATTGCACTAGCAACAGTTCTCTTATAAATAATAGTATATACTTTAATTAATTTATCATTATTAATATATGAAGCTAACTTTTCAGGAGTCATTTCTAAATCAACTGGTCTAATTGCTTCATGGCCAGATTGTTCATTTTCTCCCTTTTTAACTTTTTTAACTCCATTATAATAGTTTTTACCATATTTTTCTTTTACATAATTTTCAAGGACAGGTAAAAATTCAGGTGCATATTCAGCACTATCAGTTCTTATATAAGTAATTAAGGCTATATGTTTATGTTCGCCTTTTAAATTAATTCCTTCAAACAATTTTTGAGCACAATCCATAGCATCTTTAACACTTATACCTAACTTCTTAGACACTTCTTGTTGAAAAGAGCTGGTTATAAATGGCGCTTTTGGATTATCATATAAATCCTTATGTTCTACATTAACCACGTTATAATCGCGGTTTTTGCACTGATTCTCAACGGTTAAACATTCATCTAATGTGGGGATTTGTTTAATTTCTTTATCATCTGTTCCCACATATTTTGCTTTAAATTCTTTATTATTTTTAGTGAAGTGAACATACAAATCAAAATATTTCTCAACTTTAAAATTGTTGATCTCTTCTTCTTTTTCAACTATAAGTTTTAGTCCTGCACTTTGGCATCTTCCAACACTTGGAGCATTAATATTTTTCCTAGCAATAGGCGATAAACGATAACCAACTATTTTATCTAATTTTTGTCTTGTTAAAGAAGCTGCAACTAAGTATGAATCTATTTCTCTTGGGTTAGCAAAAGCCTTTAAAACGGCTTCTTTTGTAATTTCATGGAAGGTAATTCTTTTGTATTTATTATTAGGTATTTTAAGAAATTTTTTAAGAAAATAAGATATTGCTTCCCCTTCTCTATCAGGGTCAGATGCTAAATAAATTTCATCTGAAATATCTACTTGCGCTTTTAATTTTTTAAAGATTTCTTTTTTATCAGAAGATATAACATAATCAGCTTCAAAATTATTTTCAACATCAATCCCCATATTAAAAAGACCGGAGTTTTTAATTTCCGAGATATGACCAACTGAGGCCATAATAGTTATATTTTCATAAGGAGTCCCTTTAAGTAAGCCTTTTAAGGTTTTAATCTTATTAGGAGATTCTACAATTAATAGTTGCTTTTTACCTTTAGCCATTTATATTTTTACCTTTATGTAATATTATTCTATAATGGGGAATTTGGACTGGTCCGCTAGCAATGATAGTCTCAACATAAACGTTAGCTTTTTCGCCTTTAATTAAACCATTTAATTCGCCCACTTTATTCCCAACAGACAAATCAGAACAATCTTGAATTAACCCTGTATAAGCTGTAACTCTTTCTACTAAATCAGTATATTTAGCAATTTTTTCTTTAGCTACATCTTTATTTAAAAGCTCGTCATTAAATGATTTTAAAACATATTTTCCAAAAATATGATCATCATTATTATATTTATTTGATTCATTTTCCCATCTAATATTTGCATATCTAGTAATATTATTTGAGTTAGTTTTTACAAAAGCATACTTTTCAGCATTATAAACTCTATCCCATTTATCTAGTCCAAGCTCTTTATTCACTAATAAATTAAATTCTTTATCTAACTTATTTTTAGCTGAATAATTATATTTATCGGAGAAGTTGTAATTATTATCTTCCAAATACTTTAAGAATCTATCTTTATATTCATTCATATAATCAATAACTAATTTAGTTGAATTGTGATACCACACTTTAACTCTTTCTTCCCAAGTTGTTAAGAAATCCCATAATTCTTTAATTTTTGGGGCTTCTTCTTGATTAATTTGTTTTTGAATACTTAATTTATATTTATCAACTATTTCTTGAGCTTCTTTTAAATCATTATATTTGCTCCACAAATCACGTGCACAGTAATATTTATCATTTTTAGCGTAAGTATTTTCTAATTTTTTATATTCTTCATAATTGTGTTCTTTGCACGCCTTAATTAATTCTGGAGAAGCAAATTGACTATATTTTTTAATAGCTTTTTCAATTTTTTCAATTTTTTCTTCTTTTTCAGCTATTCTTCTTTTTAATTCTTCTATTTCCATAAATTATCTCCTACATTAATATTATAATATACTATAAAAAGAAATACAACCATTTTTAATGATTGTTTTATTTTTTTGATTTATTTTTTTCTTCTTCTTGCCATATTAGGGCGGTTAAAATGTTTCCTTTAGCTACAATTTCATTATAAAAATTTCTTGTAACGTTTAATTTGGATTCATAATTTCCAACTATTCTATTATAAAAATCATACCCAATTTGGTCTCCATTAGGTTTATCTTCTATAAATCCAATTATTCTATTATAAAAATCTTTAATTGGTGTTTTCATATTATCTCCAATCTACCCCATATGTGAGTAAATAATCACCCAAGTTTTTAAATTGTTTTGATGCTTCTTCAAAATCTATTTTATTAATTTTTGTTATAGTTATTTTATGAGAATCATTTATAAAATAATCCAACCCTTTTTTAATCCGATCAGCATTAAAATTAAATATATTTAATTTAGATGTAAAGCCATCAATGAGCGAATCTGTATCAGGAACAATAGGACCACAAGTAAACATTGCAGTTTTGCCTAAAGAAGTTCTAATTACAATATAATAATAATATATATCTGCACTTATACATTCTAAAGCACAATTACCTATATCTTCTATATCTATACTTCCTAATGCAGTTCTCTCTAAACTGAAATTAAATTTAATCTCCACTTTCTACAGCTTCTCCTTCTTCTGGCTCTTTTTTAATTGTAAATTCTTCTAATTTAGTTTCACCTAAAGAAACACTTGTATAAAAACTAATAGCATCATTGATTTCTTTTAATTTAGGGGTTGACTCAATTTCTTCCTTAATTTTATCATTATTCAATTTTAAACTATCTATATACATATTAATTATGGAAGATTTATCATCATCACTTAATTCATCAAACCCAGGAAGTATTTCTAGGCCAAAATCATCAATCATCAAGCCATCTAATAAGTTTACCATTTGTTGGAACATTTCTGCTGGAGCCCCTTTAAATAAATTAGATTCAGATTTTCCAGTTGGTGTTTGATACGCAACTTCAATTTCATCATTTCTAGGAACAATAAATTCTTTGTTTGGAACACTTGGGCATATTTCTCTACTTAGATGTAGTCCTTTTGATTTCATAATCATAGGGTTAATAAATGTTCTAACATCTCCTCCTGCAAATTTCATACAGAAAATTCTATCAGGATGACTAAGTTGGGGAGCAGCTAAAACAGTAATTTTATCATAGTCATAAAGAGCATTCTTTAATTCTTTGATTAATTCTTCAACTTTAAGATAATTATTTCTAATATCTACTTCGTTTGCTCTTTCACTTAAAAATGATTTATCAGTACAAATTTTTAAAATATATTTCTTTCTACCCATTAGATTATTCCTTCTTTATTATAATATTATACAAGTCTTCATCAAAATTTGAATTTAAATAGACACTAAATTTATCACCTAAGTAAGGCATTACACTTTCTTTATCACTAATAGACATATTTTCATAGTCTAAATCTAATAAAGGAGATTTTGAAAACAAATAATAATAATAAGCATATTCATCAGAATTTTTTAAAGTGATATTAAAATCACCATTAGATAATTCTTCTCCTGAGGCCTCTATGCTTAAGGCTAAGGCAAACTCTTTACTAGTCATCTTTACTTTCCTTTACTTCTCTAACTAATTTCTTAAAATCAGTAAGAGCATCTCTATTTTCATCTAAAATTGCTTCTTTAGAATCACCCTTTAAGTATTTATACCATTGTTCAGATGATTTGTCTTCTTTTTTACTTCTCCTATTAGGCTTATTTAAAAGAATTAATATGTAAGCAATTCTGTCATAATTTTCTTTAACTATATTTACTGCGGAGGTTGCCTCTAGCAACTGCTCTTCAGTAACTTTTCCTTGTTTTAAAGCATTATCAAATTCTTTTACATTATCTATTAATTCTAAATATTCATTTTGGACTTGTAAAAAGTATTCTACTACATCTCTTTTTGCCATATACTACCTCAAATCAATTTTATTAATAACTAAATTATTTCCATCAAACACAATTAATGTTTGGCTTGGATAAGAATAAGCTCTAATTGAGTTTGCATATTGTTCTGTTCCTACAATAGAACCATTAACAATAATAGTCATATTTTGATAATCTTTTAATTTAGATGAATGCATATGACTTACAAATGCATAATCAATAAATTCTTTAGATGCACCAATAAAGTGTTGAAATATTTGGTTGTCATTGTCTTGGTGCCCATGAGCAAACATTACTTTTTTGCCATTTAATAAATTAAATCTTCCTAAACTAATATCAATATTATCATTAATGAATTTGATATCTGTATTTTTTAATCTTTCTTCAACAAACCAATCAATGATTCTATATAAATTTTCATTCTCAATATTTTCATTTTTGTTTACAAACATTCTGCTATGATTATCTACACAGCTTCTATATGTAATTTCAGGGGCCGCTGATTGGATTACATTTAAGAAATTTGCAATAAGTTCAGCTGCTTTCATTGTTTGTGTGATAGCATCATATTGAACATACATACGAGCATTTGTATGAATAATTCCTTGAATCATATCTCCTAAATTCAACACATTAAGTTTTGTAATTTTATTTTCTTTACAATATTTAATAGTATCTGAAGCTAACTTAGATAATCTAGCAGCTGCAACTTCATCATTGTAAGTATTATGTTCACTTGAATAAAGTACTCCAATATGTAAATCACTAAATAATAAAACAGCTTCTTTATTTTTAGTAACTTTAGGAAATATAGTCTTTATAGTTGGTAATTTGCCTAAAGTTGAACTTAAGTTAATTATAATGTTTTTTAAACTATCTATTCTTGCTTCTTCACGCTTTTCTGCTCTAATGGCAGTCCAATAATCTCTTAGCTCAACTACTTTCTTATAGTGGTCAGCATCAAAATTAATTTTAGTTTTTTCTGTTTTCTCTTTAAGACTTATTTCTTCATCATCAATTGGAAGTGGATAATTTTCTAATTCTAGCTTTATTAGTCTTCTATTTATCCAAGCTCTGTAAGAATTTCCATTTTTAAATGGCAATCCCACACTTTCGTTTAAATCTGCCCAACCAAATCTTTGTTTATCCGAATTTGAGAGTTGCTTGTAAGCGACTCCAATATTATATAAACCTTCGTCAATCCAATATTCCCCTAAAATTTCATCTTTAAGCGCATTTTCTTTAATTATTACTAACAATTCTTCTTTAGTCATTCAATTTTCTCCTTTAATTATTTTATTCATTACTTTCTTCTAAGTCATCTTCAGTAGTAACATCTACTACATCTACTATTTTATCACTTTTATCTAAATGACTAAATAGTTGATTAATAGCTTCCATTACTTTTTCTTTTGATTCCCTATTTAAATTAGCTATAGGGTCAATATTTATACTATTAACAACATTATTTTGTTGATTAAACTGAATCATAGGTGTCTCATCTATGTTAGCAACATATTTTTGAGATCTATCTATAGAATCTTGAACTACTTTCATATAATCCAATAGTTGGTCAGTAGTTATTTCATCAGGACATTTTTCAAATCTCTCAATTGCTTGGTCATTAACTTTGTCTAAAAGAGTATTTAATTTAATAATACGAAGCATGTTTTTCTTGCTTTGATTTAATTGAAATATCTTAGTCATGTTTTTAATATTATCGAGGTCTTTTTCTTTAATAATATTTCCAACTAAAGTAATTGTTTCTTCTTCTAAAGGCAATTCATCTAAAACTTTAGGAAGTTCTTTTTCCTTTAAATCTTCAGGCTCTTGAATTTTGTTTTTTTCTAAATTTTCAATTTCAATCATTAAAATAAATCCTTATAGGTATTAGTTATTTTATCTACTAAGTTTTTTTCAACACTTTTCTCTAATAAATTTAGCTTGTTGGTTACACTATCTATTACAACTTTATTAAAATAATCATTTGGTATAAATTTATACTTTATTTCATTTCCTATATGCTGGATATATAAAGTTCCCAAGCCAATATCAGCTTCTGTAATATCATTTAATGATATAATATCTTCAACTATAGCATCGCTTATACAATAAACAAATTTATCCATTAATTTATATATTGATTTGTCAGGGATTGTAGTTAATTTTGAAACATCTTCTATTATTTTACTCATTTTATTCTTCCTCTTTTTCTTTTCTTTTAGATATGGCTTTAAGTACTTTATAAGAACTTCTAGATAAAAGATATTTAGTTGTTCTTTCTACACTATCTAAATATTTTTCTAAAGACATATTTAATTTTCTATCTACACATTTACCCATACAATTATAAGGGCTTTCTTTTTCCATTATCTCTAATTGGTCTTTTATATAAAATATTTTTGCTTTAAAGGACATAATTAACTCCTTTTAAAACTATAATCTTTTAATATTTCTACTAATTTAAAGTATGTTTCTTTAATTTCTTTTAATTTAGGATCATCTTTATTATCTAGCATCTTTAAAGCTTGGGCAAACTCAATTTCTTCAATATTAACATAATTATATAAAATAAGAGCTTCAATTACTCTTTTAAGCTCAGCAATTGTAGGGATTTTAATTGTTGAGCCTCCATAATAAGTGAGAAAATTAATTAAATTTTCTCCATTTAAAACATATGATAATTCACTTAAAGTTGAATATTCTTCATTATCTTTTAATTTATAAAGAGCAAACAACATCATTGAGTATATGTCTGTTTTTTCTAATTCATCTAAGGCTTTTACTATATTACTTTTTGGCATTGTTTAATAATCTCCTGAATCATTACTATTGTTATTACAATCATATGTGGCATAAGCAGACGCTAATATATCATCTAAAGTATTGTTATCTAAATCAAAGGAATTTTTAGTATCTTCCAACTCCTTACTAAATTCTTTTTTAATCTTGTTTAATAATAGTCTTATAAAAGAAGCCATTGATTCGTCTATATGCCATAATATTATACAATTTGATTCTTCTTTAGTGTATATTTTATTTAAATAAACATAATCTAATTTATTTTTAGAGACTGCTTTTTGAATTATAATATTAGGGATAGTTATATTATTTAAAAAACTTAATAAACAAGACATATATATATTTTTTATCATTAGTTTGTCTTTTACATATGGTGTTTCATTACATACTCTCTTAATAATTAAAGGCAGTATTTTAAAACTTGATTCCATTTCTTCTTCAATTCCATATCTATAATCAGATTGTATATCTGCTCTTATATTATTACTCATAGTTGTTACATTAAAATTTTTTTCAACTTCTGGCTGAATAATTTCAAAGAAAGTCTGCTTTTGATAATTTACTTTTAAAGGATAAAGAACGTTCTTTATATAGTTTAAGCAAGATTTTATTGGATTATTATTAGCTGGATCTTCTTTATATTTAATGTATTGATTCTTTAGTCTTAAATAAAATTGGCTTGCGGCATATAAAGCATAGCCATCATAATCTTCAAATTTTTGAAAAAACTTCTTTTTACACGCCAATGTATAACATATTAAATATAAATATTTAAATATATTTTCTTCTATTACTGGGTTTTTATTATTTTCTATAATATCTGGTATATGGGCATCTATATAGATAGCCATATCTGTGTATTTCATGTTGTGCGGTTTTGTATATAACATTATTATAATTCCTCTAATTATCTAAATTTCTTATTATGCTCTTTTGTATATTCAATCTCGCTTATTGTGTTATTCCCTATATAACCATTTTTTGTTAATTCACTTCTTTCCATAATTTTCTCCTAATTTATAGTACTTATTCCGTTAGTATCTTTCTCAACAACCATTTCATAGTCATAAGGAATAGATAATTCATTTGCGTGGTGGCTTATAATAAATAAACTTTCAACGTCTGTTAGTTCAGTTGAAATTAAATTCAACACTTTATCACACCCAAGGGAATCTAAATTGTCAAATATTTCATCTAATACTAATAAGTTTGAACTGAAATCTAAATATCTGCACATCATATCTCTAATAGCTAGTTGAGTAATAATATCAACTTTTTGTTTTTCACCACCACTTAGATTTTCGTATGGTTTTTTAGAAAAGTTAAGTTCAATATCATTCCCATTAAGTTTAATTTCAATATCATCTGTATTAAATACTTTTGAGCAATATTCTTTAGCTTTATTATTTATAAAATCAATAATGTTTATTAATAAGAAGCCTCTAAAATCTCTTTTAACAAGCGTATTCATTTTAGAAACTGCTGATAAATGTTCACTTAAATCGCTATTAACACCACTATTGTAAAATAATTTTTCGTCAATAGATATTAATAATTTGTTGGTTTCTTCAATCGAATCATTTAATCTTTTAATATTTAAGCCATAATTCTCTTTTTCAGATTCTAGTTTAGTTAATTCTATTTTTAATTTTGTAATTTCAGAATTAATTAAATCTATTTTAAGTTTTTCATTACTCGTAGTAGCAGATAAATCATTAATCTTCTCTTTTAAATCTGAGCTTTCTTTGTTGAATTTTTCATTTAATGCTTTTACAGACGCATTATACTCAGCAGTGTCTAAATTAATTTCAGAATTAAGTGAGTCTAATTGTTCAGAATAAAATTTTAATTCTTGTTCTTGTTTAGTTGTGTCTGGTTTTGAAGCGCCTGGAATCTTTTGCCCACAGGTTGGACACACATCTGTAATTGATTTTAATTTATTTATTTCAGATTTAAGACTAAATATATTATTACTTAAAACTGATTTTTTAGAATTAAATTGGCTACTAATTTCATCGTGGTCAATCCTATTTAAATCTAATTTTTTAAAATTTTCTTCTTTTTTTTCATTATACTCTGAATTTAATTTTTCTAAATCATTAGTATGACTATTATAGTTATTAGTTAAAATATCTTTTTCTGATTCTTTTGAAATTAATGCTGTGTTTTTATCATTAATTGAAATATTTAAAATATCGCATGGCCCTACATTATTTAATTCTGTTTTATAATTAATTAATCTTTGATTTGTTAAAGATTTTTCTGTTTCTAATTTTAGAGTTGAATCTTCATTTTCTCTAATTTTATTAACTAATTCATCTAATCTTTTATCTATTCTTAATTTAATATCTTGAATCATAAAATCAGATTTGGATAATTTTTCAAGCATCTCTTTTCTACCACTTGGAGTATTACTAGAAAATTTAAAGGGAAGTCCTTGACCTAAAATAATTACACTACCTATTAATTGAGATGTAATGTCAGGCAAAAATTGATCTAATAGTTGTTGGGACTCTCTTACACCTTTCCCTGATTTATCTTCTCCATTAATATATATTTTAAGGTCTGTACCTAATTTTTTATCGTCTTTACTTCTTAATAATCTATATTTAACACCATTTACATTAAAATATAAATCAACATAACAACCATCATCAAATTGAATATTAGGTAAATTGGAATGTAATCCTTGAATAGTCTCACCAGTTAAAGCAAAACAAATAGCGCTAACCCAACTTGATTTTCCACTACCATTACTTTTGGCATTATCTTCCATTTTACGATTAATTCCAGAAACTAAAACATAACCACGATTATCTAATTTAATCTCAGCATCTCCATAACTAAGAAAATGATGAATAAGTATTTTTTCAAAATTTAATTTAAGCATCTCTATTATTACCTTTTTAAATAATCTCTTAATTCAGTATAAGTATCTTCATAAATGATAGCTATTGGTCCATCACTAAATTTAACTTCATAATAAATAAAAGGCTTTGGCTCGCCCCACTCACTTTGCCCCATACCTTCAACTGGTACAATAGCTATAATGTCTTTTCTAATAATTGCTTTACTTAGAAAAATGTAAATTTCTTCTTTCATAGTTTAATTTCCTTTACATATAATAACAAGCTCTTCTTTTAATACCTCTGAGGCCCCAAGAGTATCTAATACGAAATTACTAAATTGTTCTAAATGGTCTACAGTATGTAAAACTTGTTCTTTTCCTTCTTCCACCTTTAAATCATTTTTAAAGATAGTAATGCGGTGGCTAATAATATCTTTATCGGTTGAAACAATTAATTTTAATTTTTCCACTAAACTCTCTTCACATTTAAAATTAACTATATTATTTTTACTCAAAAGTAATTTTAAAGATGCTCTCTTTAAATCTTCTTCTGTGTCTATTTGGAATTTATAAAAATTAAATGCATGTGGATTTACAAATGATTTTAAATGTAACGTTTCTGTGTCTAATATAAAAGCACAATGTTGATATTTAGAAGCATCTTCGCTAAAGTTTTGTCCTGTCAAGTTACCCAAATTAATTCCTTTTTCAGAAAATTGAACACCATTATGTAAATGACCATTTAAGAACAAATCACAACTATTATCTATATCCTCTTTATCAAAACCCTCTTTACTTTTAAATACTCCGTATTGAATACCTTTAACATCATTATGCGAAAAGATTATTCTTGGTTTATCATTTCCCATAACAACATATTCTTGTAGTTTTTTTCGATTTTCTTCTAGAATGTAAGGTAAAAATAAAATATTTAAAGATGGAACAAAGGTTGGTTTTGAAATAATTTCAAAACCATTTTTATTATAAAAAGTATCCGTTGAAGAATAATTTAAAGCTGCAACATTTGATTCATGATTTCCAATAAGAAAGTAATGTTTCAAAATATTCCATTTGATTTCTTTTAATGCTGAAATTTCTTCAGCTGTTAATTCTGGCTTATCAAAAAAGTCTCCTAAGCAGACTACAGCATCGCAATTCTCTCTTACGGCTAAATCTTCTGCCCAGTTGACACTTTTAATAAGATTCTCTAATCTTGTAGAATATTTATCTCCACGGCTTCTAATTATTGAACTATATTGGCTCCAATGGCAATCTGTATATAGTAAATATTTCATATTAAATTAAAATGGCAAAACTTCTAAGCTTGCAACAGAATCTCTTTGTTCTTTTAATTCATCATAAAATTTAATTGCATCTGATAAAATAGAATCATATTTTTTTACAATTTTTTTCTTTGCTTTTTCAAATGCTCTTGAAGTAGCTAATTTCACCCCATAATCTAAATCAAATTCATCCTCATCTAGATTACAAATAGCCCTACCTGTTGTAACAAAAGGAGCTTTAAATACAGGATCTAAAACCTTTACTTCTACAATGACTACTTTTCCATCTCTTAAAAATTTTTTCCCAACAATTTTTAATGTTTTTTTCATAATTGTTCCTTTCTTTAATTTCTTATTGAATTATTATACAATTTTTTTATTGTATTTATATAATATTGCAAATTAAATACGAAATTAAGTCTTCATTTTCAATATCTAAATTTCCAGATTTTACTTCATTATCTATAGAAGTTAAGAATTCAAATATTTTAATTAATTCTTCATTTTTATATTTTCCGCAATTATATCCTATTGCTTTAAATTGATTATAAGTTAATCCTAATCCTTCAGGTGTCGGCTTTATACCCATTTGAATATTAATTAAATTAAGAAAATTTTTAAGAAGCAAAGCTATTAAAGCAAATGCATCTACATCTAATTTTTCAATACAATATAATATCTCTTTTATTTTAGAGAGGTTTCTTTTCATAATAGAATTAGTAAAATCAAATATATTTAAAGTATTTAAATCACTATAACCATCACCCTCATTTATTAATTTAAAAATGGTTCTTTGAGATTCTTTAGGAAATATTTTAATTTTATTAGATTCATTTTCCAATCTATATATATCTTTTTTAGTTATATCAACTAACCAATCAATTTCTTCTTCCTTAAGTCCAGGCAACTTAATTGACATATAATCCTTTAAATGCCAATCTGCTAATTTAGAAATGGGTACATATTCAACAGCTATATCCTCGCTAATTTTATTACATACAACTATTAGATTGTTTATAAAATTAGGAATATTTTCTTTTAGCTCATCTATATCTAATATATATAAAAATTTATCATATTCAAAAGAGTCTAAGTCTATTTCATTTATACTATTAATAAAAAATTTATTTTTATTTTTAAACTTAGCTATTTCATCTATATATCTAAAGCATAAATATTTATTATCTTCATACTTAAAAATTAAACTATTATCAGATAAAGTCCTGTCTAAAATTTGGGCTTTTAATGTTTTATTATCCATTTCTCATTAGTCTCCAAAGTTTTGTTAAATAATTTTCTAAAAATATTTTTTTATTAACTCTATTGTCTTTTAATTTTTTAGATTCATTTATAGTTAAAATATAAGCACTATATATTTTTTTATCTTTAGTTTCTATATATTTATTAGATATTTCTTTAGTTAGAAAATCAATAAACATATCTACATCGTACTTGTCAAATTCATCTTTGTAATTAAATTTATCAACCAAAGTAAGTGTATTTGGATAATTAGCTTTACTTATTTTATCTATAATAGTTTGAGTTAATTCTATCATTCCTTCAATATTTGAGTAGTTTAAGTTGATTATTTTGCCAGGAGTTCTTATACTATTTAATATTAAATCCTTAGGCATATCATCAGTAATAAAAGAAGATAATTCTTCTTTAGTGTAATTATTTAATTCAAAAGAAACACACCTATTAATTATAGTATTTAAAACATTTAATTTAGTTTCTGCTATAATAGCTATAAATGCATTTATAGGTGGTTCTTCTAATAATTTTAAAAGAATGTTTTGTTTCTTCTCAAACAATGAATCTAAATCAATTAAATACAGTGTAGGAGTAGTATTTAAATATATTTCATTTATAAAATCTAATTCTACATGTTCACTCATATCCACTAGGTTTAAATTTAAAAGATTAGATATATAACTAACTAACAAATGTCTTCCACTTCCTTTTTCCCCTAGCAATATAAAAGATTTAGGAAAACTATCTATTGTGTAAGAATTTATCTTTTCTAGTAATTTATTTTGTCCTATAATGTTAGTCATTATTTCCCCTCAGCACAATTAATAAGCATTACTTGAATAGTAGTTTTTATGTTATCATCATACTTAATAATGTTTTTAATCTCTAAAATCTTACTAATTAACCATTTAAAGTATTTTCCACTATTTTCAATTCCAGTAACATATTTAACACATCTTGGGCTTCCTTCAATTTGTTCTAAGTAAGAAGGAATTTTAGTAATATTAATATCTTTAAATAAACAATATTTACAAAGATCTAAAGTAAAACTTAAATATTGGTTTATAAATAATTTTAAATCTTTACCCTCATTATATAAATTATCAACAGTAGTAAGGATTCCTTTAGCATTATTATCTACAATATCATTAGTTAAATCGAAAAATTTATTGTAAGAAAAATCTCCTAAACACCCTAAAACATTTTCAATATTAACATTAGGGTTATATTTAATACATGTTTCTAGATTTAAAATAGCATCTCTCATTCCGCCATCAGCTAGTTTGGAAATGTGGTCTATACCTTCTTCAGTATAATCTACTCCTTCTTGAGAACAAATATATTTTAATCTGTCTTTTATAACAGTATCAGGAATTTTAGTTAAGTTAAATCTCATAACTCTATTTAAAATAGTGCTTGGGATTTTTTCTGGGTTAGTAGTACAAAAAATAAATATGGTATAAAATGGAACTTCTTCTAAACATTTAAGAAAAGCATTCCATCCTGCAGTTGTAATCATATGAACTTCATCAATAATAAATACTTTATAGTCAGAATCTAAAGAGCGTTCTTTTGAAGATTCAATAATAGTTCTTACATTATCTACTCCATTATTTGAAGCAGCATCAATTTCAATAGGATAGCCTTTACCCTTATTAATTTTATTAGCAAAAATCTTTGCTAAAGTTGTTTTCCCCGTTCCTGTAGGGCCAGCAAATAAAATAGTATTTGAAAATTGGTTTAATTCAACCATTTTTTCTAATATTTTAATTATATAATTTTGAGAGCAAACCTCATTAAATTCTTTTGGTCTATATTTAACAGCTAATGATTGCATAAACTAATCCTTTCATATTTATTATACATTTAAGTTAATTCAGATATAATTTCAATTTCATCAATTGGAAGCCACCCACTAAAAAATTCATTTATATCTGTTTGGGTTTCATTATTAAAAGCAATTCCATTTACTTTAATCATTCTAGCCATTATTTGACAAACATCTACTTTATAATAATTATGAGTGGGAATTATACCATTATTCCAATTTGCAGCTAGAGTAGAATTTGGACTAGGATTTAATAATGAATCTTTAATTTTTAAAATATAGTAAGAACCTACTTTTATTTTAATTCCAACTCTTCTTTTAATGAAATATTCATTAGTATCAGGATTAAAATTTGTAGTATCTGCTACTTGACATTTTTTTAATTGTTCATCAATTATTTTACTCATCTTGTCTCCGTGATATAACAAGCAGCCAAATCAGCCATATGAAGCAATACAGCTAAAGGATATTTATTATAAACAACACTAAGCTCATCTTTGGCTGAATCCCAACTCATTCCTGCATGATGATGAAGTATAGAAGTACTTTCTTCTACACTTAAAGGGAAGAATGTATGAATCATAAATTCACTATTTTGTTCATGGTTACCATAAATAAATCTGTCTTCTGGCTCTCTAACTTTATATTCTTCTACTTGAATCCATTTACCAGTTTCGTCTTTAACATTACGTTGGTAGGATTCATAAAAGTTTGCTTTAGCAATATCATGAAGTAAGGCTACAACTTTTAAAGAATCCTCAGGATATTCAACTCCAAACTGTGGTACCAATTTAATTAAACTATCATAAACATTTAAGGAATGTTCGCATAAACCACCTTCATAAGCACAATGATATTTAGTTGAGGAAGGTGCTTTAAAGAAATCTGATTTATCAAGCCACCTCAATAGTCCTTCAATATCTGCCCCTTCTGTTTTTATAGACTTAATTAATTCTATAAATCTTTCTTTATTTTGTTGAATTTGTTCTTGTGTAATAAATTTTTTCATTATTATATCTCCTCTCTCTCTAATGGAGTGTGAGTTTTTATTAAACTTTTAACCTCAAAACCACCATCTAAAAGAGCTCCTTCTTCATAAAAGTGGTTTGAATACATTTGATGTACTATGCCTGTTTCAATTTCTAATACTGAATAAATATATTTTTTCATATTATTTTACTTCCTTTTTAAGTTTTCTTACCTTACTTGTTCTTCTTTTAATTTGCGTTTGTTGTGCCAAAGATTATCACTTTTAACCATATTTTCTTTTCTAAAATCAAATAAGTTTCCATTTAAGTGTTGCCAACCTTTACCATAACCTAATAATCCGGATAGCCCAATTGAATGCCATTTTCCATCAGTTGTTCGGTATCTATGACAAATATGTTTGATATCATTAAGATGAGGGTGAGCTGACCAAGAATACATATTTACTTTTTTAACATCGCAAGTATCAATAATAACTGTTTCAGGTGGAAGATTTCGAGTTACAATATATGTAACATCTCCATGTTTAATGTAAGTATTTAATCTTGGTGAATATTTTTTCTTTGGTGCATTATTCATTTTTATTATTTACCTCTTTGCTTTCTTTTAGCAATTCTTTTTAGCTTTGCTTTTTTACGCTTTGCCTTAATCCTTCTTTTTCTTTACGCCTATATTATATATTATTATTTAATATTAGTCTACCATTGATTTATATTTGGTTATGACTACATCGTATAAATCATCAATACCTTTTTGGTTACCATCAACTACAATATAAGGTACATTTAGACTATCTAATAATACTTTCATATCTTTGTCTATTTGTTTACATTCTTCTTCAGTTTGATTTCTACCTTTAGGATTAAATGGTTTAACTCTATTTAAAAACACATTTATGTTATTATAACTATTAAATGTATTAATTATTAAATTGTCAAAGCTATTATCTTCATTAAACTTATATTTTTTATTAAAGTAATAAGAAATTAGTAATGGGCAATCAGTTACAATAATTTCTACTTTTCTACTTAACTTATAGAGTCTATATTGTTGTTCTCCAAACACATAAATTGAATTAGATAAAGCTACTTGTCTTTCTTCCCAAGTTAATTCTTTAGCAAATTCAGTAGCCATTTCACAATTAATGTTGTCTAACTTTAATTTACTAAATAAACCAGCCATAGTGGTGGTTTTACCTGCACCAGGCCCAGCAAAAATATTTATAACTAGTGATTTATTCATTTTATTTTTTTCCAATTTAGTATTAAAACATCTACATATCCAGCTTCACTTTTAATATAGTCAATAATGAGGCCAATGTCTGAGTATCTTTTAATTTTTAATTTTAGATTAATAATAATATTTCCAAACCCTTGCTTCCCATCTTTTTGTGTAAACCAATAAACGACATAATAAGAATTTTTATATTTCATAATTATTCTCCTTTTTTCATTAAATATTCAGGTGACACTGCCTTAAAGGAAATCTTACCATCTAAACTTCTAATAACCCAACCTTCTCTTAAAACAGTTGGATTAAGAGTTGCAGGTCCAGTTGCTTGCTTTAATATTTCATTAACAGTATCTGGTAAAATGTAACTTGAATAAATAATTGGAACCCATGGAATACCATATGCATCTAAAATAGTTCTTCCATCTAATGAACCAATTCTACCATTGTCGCTAGTAATAAAATTAAATGCTCTGAAATCAAGTTCTTTCATTTTTAGTGGATTACCTTGCCATTTAGGTCCGAATGATTCTCCTTGAATACATACCCAAGTTAAATTTTTGTTTTTATTTAAGTAATCTTTTAATGCTTCTTCTATTTTATATTTTTCTGCCATTAACCAATAAATATTATCATTACCCTGATAGACAGCTGTCTTGTCTGGAAATACCCTTCTGTTACGAGAGCATACATAAAACTCAAATTTCTTACCTTTTCTTTCAAGTAAGAATGTTGTTGAAGTTCCATCAAGCTTTTCTGTTACAATAAATGGTTCTTTATTAGTTAAAATTTGAGGCATATTTTGAACACGTTCTTCATCAGTTGGGCTAATAAATTGTTTTGGGAATGCGGTTTTTTCATTTCCTTTTTTCTTACCAAATAATCTTTTTAATAAATTTCTAAACCAAGCATGTCTCATTAATTTTCTAACAATACGATTATTAAAGAACTTTCTATGTCTTGCTTTGAAACTACTAAAATTAGATTCTGCAATATCAGATGGTGTTTGTTTACGAGCATTATCTTCTATTACTGCATAACTGATTTTAAGTTTTTCAGTAACTGGAGTATCAACAGCTAAGTCACCTAACTCTGGAAATAAACTTAAAGGCAAAGCAAGTCCTTGGCTAACAACGCCGAACTTACCTAATTTAAATGTCTTAACTTTATAATGTTTTGAAGCTAAAAAATCAAAGACAGGATTATCACTTGGAACCAATGAATCGATTTCAATGTAAACACATTTGTCTCCTTCTTTAAATTCACCTTTTTTAGCAATTAAGTCCCATCCTAAGACATGAACTTTTTCAATGCTATCTGCTCCTTCAATTGGTTCAATATTATGAACAGTCTGAATATAAGCTAATTCTCTTTTTCCGTTTACTAACATAACTTACCTCTTATTTAATTGAAACTACAACATAATTTATTTCTGTAATAAACATTGAGCTAATTTCAATTACTTCTTTCTCCAGAAATGCCTCTGGTATTTGAGATTTATTTATCCCTATTCTTATATCATTATTATTATCTGCCATAATTATAAGGGCACTAGAAATAATATCTTTTATATCTTTTAACTTTAACATAATTCAATCATAGCATTCCTTCCACACCTATAGTGTTACATAAGTTTAATTTCTACTTTTGCTAAGGATTTATTAGTAAAGATTTTAAAATCTGCTTTTTCATATTGAGTTGATAGATAATGTTCTGAATTTTCATCAAATCTAATAACACACTTTTTCATTTGATTTACCTCTCTAACTTAATTATAATATATATCAAATAAAAAATCAAATAAAAAGTTGATTTAATTATTTATTTTTCTTCTTCAATAAGTTTTTCAACTAAAAATTTCATCAATTTTTCATCAATAATAAAATAATTGGGTTGATTAGGACCAAAGTTAAATGCAACGCAACTATTTGAAAGTCTTTGAGTGAATCTTTCTTCTTTATTTTTAGTAATCCACTCTTTTTTTATTGAAATAGATTCTTTATCTGTCATGCAAGTTTTACATTCAATAAGGATTGAAGCTTCTTTTTGTACACAATCACCTTTTCTAAATAATCCTGCACCTGAATTTGATTGTTGATAGGCATTTAATAATTTACAAACAGATTTTTCTTGAATGTCGCTATAGTATCTAGTTGTTCCTTCTTTTGCCATCTTTATATTACCACAATTCCTTTTCTTTTGCGTCTGATTCAGGCTTATCTAATTTATCTCCATGATATAGTGCATCACATAATCTATTATATATTAATTTATTATGTTTTGAATATCTTTTCCATGTAGCCATCATTTCACCTTTTAATAAAGACACAACTTTTTTACTAACATTATTGTTATATAGTGTTCTTACAGGAATATGACTCCATGTTAATTCATAATAAGGAGCATCAGAATTTTTAGCTAATTCTTGTTTAAAACAATCTTCACATAAAAATAAAATATAATCACTAGTTATATATTTTGTTGGCTTACCACATTTAATACAAACTAATTTTGATTTATCTTCATAATATTTGATGATAGATTCAAGTTCATCTAAAATTGAATTTGGTACTCCAGCATCATACCATCTAAGTACACCCCATTTTTCTTTTATTTCTGTAATACGATATTTATTTACGTAACGTGCTTTCTTTAAACATTTTTTAATCTTTTCACACATTTCAATACCAAAATTATTTCTCCAACCCTCATGCATAAAATCTAATTTTGTATAAGTATAATCATAATCTTCTGGAACATTATCATTCTCTCTATTTCTAGGAAGTAAAAAAGGAAATTGTTTAATTAGTTTTTTATTAGTTTTAATTTTTAATTCTTTAACATCCATTCTATAGCTCTCTTTCTTTTAAACTTTCAAGTACCTTATCAGGATAATGAGACTTAATAGGACCATATTTTTTCTTTTGCCCAATTTTAAGTAATTGCCCTACATGAGTAAAACAAAATAAAAATGGAGGTAGATGAGTAACAATATCATTATGATTTCTTACTACTTCGTAATTTTCCCATCTTTCTTTTAGTGCTTTCTTAACTCTAAATCCATGATAAAATCTAGGCGATTCAAACCCAACTCCATAAATATTTTTTCTAATATCTGGGCGATTGAACCATACACATTCGTGGCAAAGACCACTTAATGCACCCCCATGAGAATAGCCAACTGTAATTATATTATTAAATTTATAATCTGGAGTATCAGTAAATTCTTCTTCATTATACCATGTTCTTTTAATATAAGGAGACTTTAATTCTGTTATTTTAGCTATTACAATATCTTGAACTTCTTTCCATGCAGCTAAGAAGCCGCCATGAACCCTAAATGTAATTTCCATTTCTTTATAAGGCTTCTTGAAAAACCAGAAGTTTCTAAACCAATCTGATATAGAATTACTTCCTTCAAAATAAATAAATAGTGTATCTCCTTTTTCTACAAAGGCATAATTTACACTATCTCCTGCTTGCTTATAATTAAACCTATAAGCACACTTTCTAAATAAATCGCTTAAAACTAATTTTTCCATTTATCATACTCCTTAAGCATCATTATGTTTTGATTCATCTTCAATAACTTCATACCCAGCTTTTTCGAGTGCTTTTTTATGTTCTTCTAATACTATATCTTCTTGAATTTCACTTATATATTGTGCTTCTTCTAATGTTAGCCAATATGGATAAGCATTACCTAATTGCGCATTTCTAGATGAGTATTCAACGCATATAATGCTGTCTTTATCATCTGCGCTATACATTATAACTATATAATTAGCTTTGATTAAAAGCTGGATTTGGCGGCTTATAGACGAGTATAATTCTTCATCACTGCCGAAAGTTTTTTTAGTGAATATTATTCTATTAACAGTAGTCATATTATTCTCCTTTTAAAAAACTTTTAGCAAATCTATAACCTGTATAGCTGCTTTTACTAATACCTCTTGAACAAGCACAATCACCAATCATATATAAACCTTTAGAAGTAGTTTCAAAAGTTCTATAATTTAAAGTTGGTGTTTTTCCACTTAGTTTAGTTTCAGGATACAAATATTTAGCTTGACTTAAATCTACTAATTTACTCAAACTAATTATAAAATCTTGTAAAGATAAAATGGCTTCTTTTGGATAATAATTTTCTAATTGTGGAAACCCCTCTAATAATTTTCTACGAGGAAGTGGATTTACAGTATTATTACCAAAATTATCATCCTTCCATCCCTCTATACTATTTATTCTTTTCATTAAATCAATTTGGTCTTCTTTTGTTTCATATTGATTTAACCCTTCTATTTCGCACATAATTCCATAATTTACTGTTTTATTATTTGGGTCAAGTTCTTTAAAAGCATGGCCATTAAAGCAAGTAAATCCTTCAACAGCTTTTTCAGCACAAGTATGAGCATTACCGGAGTTACAACAAAATGTTCTAACCCTAACTTTTATGTCTCCATAAGAATATTCTTTAACAAATTTAAAATCATAATTTGCTTTAATAATACTTTCATATTGGGGATTAATTATATCTTCAACTCTAATTCCTAATTGAAAAGCTCTTGGTTTTGACCTTAATTTAAATTTTTCAATTACTCTACTTGGTAAAGTATTCTTTTGGCCTGTTGCTAAAATTACTCTTTCTGTTTCTATAATAGAATTATCTTGTAAACTTAATTTGTAATCATATTCAGAACCATCAATATCTAATACTTCTGTTTCAAATTTAATTTCAATATTTGGTTGAGATGAAATGAAATCTTCCATTTTTTCATAAATGGCTCTTCCACATTCTGTTCCTATATGGCACGTTTTATGAGTATTCCATTCTAAAGTAGAATCTTTAGTATCGTACCCATTTGTAATATTCCAATTTAAAATTTCTTTATTATGAGTTTCTTGCTTAAATCTATTAAGCGTTTCAAGCATTTTTATATCAAATTTATCTAATGATTGTTGTGTTAAACCTGGAATTGTACCCCCAACGTCTAATGCTGAACTAATCTTTGAATCGCTCCAACACCCAGCTCCTGCCCACCCAGAAATTACTTCATTCTTTTTTCTGATTTTAGTGGATTTACCTTTTTCAATTATCAGTATTTTTCCTTTATATTCTTTCTCAATTAATTTTAAGAGAGCAAATATTGTGGAAGGGCCTGCTCCTATAAATGTTAAATCATATTTCATTGTATTTAATACCTTTATTAACCTTGTTCCTTTGCTAAATCAACATTAAATCTTTCCTCAACATTAATTCCTAACATCTGTTCAAAAGAAATAATATTTGGGTCATCAGTTTTTTCTATCTTTTCATACACTTTATCATACAATTTGTGCCACAAATCTTTATGCTCCTCAAAATAAGGTTTTAAATTGGCTTTGCCTCTAATCTTAGATATAACTTCACCTGTATCTGGGTCTAATATACTATAAGAACCTTGAACACTATTATCAATAAACCCTAATTTTGTTGCTACTTCAATTGTATCCCAAAGAAGATCAATTCCTTTTTTATAATTTAAATGGCATCTACCTAATTTTCTATCCCAACGGCAAAATTTTGTTTTTATAACAGCCATTTCAATAACATGACCTGCAGGAGAAACTGCATCTTTACCCTTTAATATATTATCATTATCATCAAAAAATTCACCTACTTTAAATCTTAATCTTAATGAGCAAGCTCTTTTAAAATATGTTCCACCTGGTGTAACATCTAATTGACCATAACCACTTATATTCTGAATTAAACCATTAATTCCAATAAATGTACATTTATATTTATTAAACACCCCAGTCATTCTTTTTACGAAATCGCCTAATGGTTTTGCTAAACCACCCATATCTTTTTGCTCAAAAGTAGATGTATTTGTTTGTTGAGGAGCAATAGCTGTCAAACTATCAAATATTACTAAACCAATTTGTCCAGAAACAACAATTTCTCTAACCATATCAAATATTTGTTCTGCACTTTGGCCTGTTGGGGTTACTCTAATTGTTTGAATATCTTTATCATTCATATCGTAACCAGTTGAAGTTAAAGCCCAACCTGGGTCAGCTGTTCCTTCAGCATCAACAAATAAAATATGTTGTCTTTCTTCTTCAGGCTTTTTCTTTTCTTGACGAATATGGTTTGCGGCTATTAAAAAAGCCCCTGTTGTTTTACCACTTGATTCTGGGCCGCTTAATTCACACCAAATCCCTTTTGGGATTCTATTATAAGTACAAAAATCAAATCCTGGTGTGCCTAAGGATAGAAAAGAAGATTTTTCTCTTTCTTCTACCCCAATTTTTACAACTGTATCTTCGTATTTTTTATTAATTGATTTTAAAATACTTTTTAAATCTTGTTTTTCTATCATTATTCTTTCCTCTCAAATGTAATTCCGTGGATTATGATGTATTTAAACTTTTTGACTTCTTCTTCAATGTGAGAATTTATATCAATTTCAACTGAATCATGTCTCAAAACTATTTTCTCACATTGAATGTATAATGTGAGAGGCATATTAAATGTGAGAGGCCTATTAACCTCTGATAATAATATATAATCATTTAGATCAATTATATTTACTTCTTTTTCCATTTTATTAATACTCCTTTTCTACTAAATCTTTAATTATTTCTAAACTATATTTTTCTTTTAAAAACTCTAAAAAATTAGGGTTAGTCTGAAAACTTAAAGTGTCTATTTTATTTTGCCACCATTTATTTTCAAAATCTTTAATAAACTCTTTTGCTCCAGGTTCAAGATAATAATTTAGAGATTCATAATCTTTATTAAATTTTTCTTTGAATAAAAATTCTTTAATGTCTTCCATATTTATTTCTAAATAATAGTCATAAGTCCATCCATCCCACTCGTTTATAAATTCATCTACATCTGCTTGTTCCCATTTATCCATTAAATTATAGTTATATTTATAATGGCATTCAAAATAATCCCTTAAATCATCTTCACTAAAGGCACAACCTATACAAAAAGTACCCATTATTCTTCTCCTCTTCTAGTATAAGTAGAAAAATTCATTTCTGTTTGTCTTCCACTTAATATTTTTCTAATAGTACTCAACATGTCTTGAGCTGAGTTTATTTTATTTTTTAATGCTTGATAAACGTGCTCATAGATATTAGCTACAACAGACTCATATTGGGCGCCTAATTCTGCTTTAGCGACTAATTCAGCTACAGTTGTTTTATTTTTTCCTGTAGTAACTTCTTTAACTTGATTATCTAAATATGTTTTTGAGTAAATTTCTTTAGCTGCTGATTCAGACATATCAGAGAAAATACTTGATTGTTCTAATTTTTCTTGCATAAAATAAAGCAAATTAGATAATTCTAAAAAATATTTTTCTAATACTTCTGTGGGGGCGTTTTCTGTTTTAATACACTCAACATATAAATCAGCCATAAAATTATCTAAAGATTCTGAATATTGTTTAAGTATTTTACTACAAATATTATTAAATTCTTGGACGTTTTTTTCAGTATCTTCTATTAAAGAATTTACTTTTTCCATATTGGCTGAATTTAATAGCGAATTAGTTTTCATTTATTAGTCTCCTTCTTCTGTCTCCATTAATATACAATAATTTGAGTCTAAAAACACACGTTTTTTAGTAGAAGGAACATTAAAATATTTATAACCATCTTCATCTATTGTTCTTATATTAATTGATTTTTTTCCATCTTCTTTCATTTTAGTAATAGAAGATATTGGAACATAAATTACTTTATCATGGTCTATAAACCAAATAACAACACCAGCCCTAACTCCTTTTTTACCTACTTTTACAAGTAAATCTTCATATTGAGTAAGATTAGAAAAAGGAAAAGTATTTCCTTCTTTAGATTTACATTCTATATAAAAAATATATGGATAAAAGTAGGCAATAAAATCACTTATATTGCTTATACGCCAACCTGAGGTTGAATCGTATAAACGGTCTATTGTAGCTTCTGGACCTAAAGATTTTGTAAAGTCCGCCTTAAATTTATCTTCAAATGCTTTTCCTCTATTATACGCCATATTTGATTATATTACTCTTCTTGTAATTTCAGGTATAACATTTTTAATTTGTCCCCTACAAATAACAATAGCTTGATTATTTCCAAAATTAATTGTAA
>ENA-UPXM01001376-UPXM01001376.1-activated-sludge-metagenome-genome-assembly--contig:-NODE-1376-length-31656-cov-6.996709_pt1 | contig 31656 bp, 21 predicted proteins | sample MGYA00238178_ERZ772708 | MGnify/ENA primary metagenome ERZ772708 (study PRJEB29002, sample SAMN05720212) | activated sludge metagenome | isolation source: anaerobic digester from wastewater... | reverse complement strand
AGCAGCTCAGTGGCTACCAGGGCGGCCTCGATCGTCTTGCCGATGCCGACGTCATTTATGTGCTCTATTTGGGCGTGTCTCACGGATGGGTCCTATGACCACCGCTACCTTGCCGTTAACGCCTTCTCCGGCTGCAAGGTCCGGATAGGTGGGGACGTCACGGAGGAGGGGACTGCGGCGATGTGGGCGGAATCCGATATAGCGGTCGGCGACCTGCTTGCGTCGCGGGTGCTCGGCTCGGCTGGCCAGATCGATGAGTCGGTGAGAGTGAGCAGCTGGTGGGCTGACCGTGGAATCGCGATCGTTCCAGCGGAACTGAATCGCGACCGGCTATTTGAACTCGCACAACGTTGCCGGGAAAGTGCCAACTCGGATTGGGTGTCGTTCCTGTGGCATGTACTGGCCTGGGGTGTGATGGGCGACTACCGGAACTCCCCGACGATCGTGGCAAGTGCCGCCGGCGACGAGCAACGTCACCGGCTCAACGACATTCTCCGTGCGGCCTCCGAAGCCAGCTATCGAGGCGACATTCGTGCTGCCTACACGGCGATCCGCGGCAAAGTTCCGCGGTTGGGCCCCGCCTTCTTCTCGAAGTTCCTCTACTTCACCGCAGACCGCGATTTATCTGGTCGTCGTGCAATGATTTTGGACTCTCGGGTGAACGCCGCGATCTTCACCCTAACTGGCCGCGACTACTCGGAGGAGAAACCGGCGATATACGAAAACTTCTGCGCTGCCGTCCACGAATGGTCGCAGAAGTTCGATACGCCGGCGGATGTGATCGAGTTTCGCCTGTACCAGTTCGGCCAACTCATCGACTCACGCCGCTGGAAGTGGCTCCACGCGGAAGTATCCCTGTATAGGGAAGGCCGCACTCAAGTTGGGTTCGACGACATAGCCGAAAGACGTGCCCATCTCACGGGTTGGACGAGGTAGCGACGTGAAGCTGTACTTTGCAGACTGGCAGGGTGTCGACAGGCTCGGGCTCGAAATCATTGAACTAGCGCGCAATCGGACGGTCGCGAGCGGAACTCCCATCATCGTCGACTCGGAAATGCGCCCTGTTGAGCCTCTGTGCACGTTCCTTCGACTGTACTCCGAGAACATCTCACAAAACTCGGCCTACGCTTATGCCATTGACACTCTTCGCTTTACCCGGTTCCTCGCGAAGAACAACACAGATGTGCTGGCCGCCGATCGTGCCGATCTTCTCGCCTATCGCAAACAGCGCCTCGCCTCGGGCCTGTCCACAAGGTCATGGTCCCGGGAGCTGGTAGTGATCCGAACGCTCTTCAAGTACCTGTTCGAAACCGGCCAGCGGAAAGACCTACCTTGGATTCGGGTCGGAAGCAGATCCCTTGTCACACCGAAGACCACGAAGACCGAACTCGACGTCAGAGCACTCTCGCACGAGCAATGGACCGCCTTCAAGAACATCGGCATGGGCGGCGAACTACCGTCCGGCGAACTCGATCCAAGCTACCGCGGCCGCTGCACAGTCAGAAACACCTGCGCCGCCGAACTCGCATTGACCACGGGAATGCGATTGAACGAGTGGCGAACTCTCCTTGACATCGAAGTACCGCCAAACGATTCCGGCGTCAGCGTTGCCCTCGCCGCCTGCGCGAAGAACGGGCGATTCCGGCGCGTCTATGTACCGGTATCGACCGTCGAGATGGTCAATCTGTACCGAGAGACAGAACGCAAGTCGACCGTTCGACGCGCACAAAGCCTGCTCAGGAAACGACTTCCCTCCCTGGCGATCGCAGAAGAAATCGACACCAGCGCAGGTAGAATCACGTACTCGTATCAGGGACGCCGTCATCGTGCAAAGGTCGTCGACATTCCAGGCGGAATACGTAGCATCCTCGTGAAGTGCGGGCCGGATGGGTGGGTTGAACCGCTATCGCTCTTCCTCGGAAGAACCGGAAGGCCACCTTGTGCCCGTCGATGGCATCAGTACTTCCGTGAAGCCAATGCGCGCTTGGCCGCCTTCGATTTTGGGCCGCCGCGGATGCCGTCGGCGGTGACGACGCACGACCTTCGACACACATTCGCCGTCGTGATGCTGCGTGGGTTGCAGGAAGCCGCTGCGAAAATCGAAGCCACACGACCCCGCACGGGAACGGGAACCATCAGTGAGCACATCGTCCATAACCCCTTGCTGACGTTGCAGCGGCTGCTCGGTCATGCAAGCCCCGCAACAACGATGATCTACCTCCGCTACATCGACGAGTCCGACGAACTGATTCAACGCGCTTTCGAGTCGTGGGCCGACAGCGAACGAGACTATGCGAGCTATGTCATGGAGCAGATCGGTCAGGAAGAGCATCGCGATGAATCCGCTTGACGTTCAACCCCACACGGTGACCTTTCGGGACTCGTCGACTTTGAAGAGCTGCAGTATCGATCCAACGGATTACGTCGCCGCCACCCTCATTCGTGAGTTGGCGCAAGGTTGGAGAGAAAGCTCCGTGGAGTTCCAGTTGTCGGCGTCCACGGTATCGGGGAGGGCGACCTCGATCCGCGCAGTCGGCAGATACCTCACCGAGGAGTCCGACCGATTCCTGACCCTGCACAGCGACGGCCCAGAGGTTGCAAATCGACTGCACGACTGGGAAACCGCTATGGTCGCGAAGTACCCGCCCGAGAGCAAGCAGCCCAAAATGCTGGGCTACGACGTACGCATCGCCGTGTCGCACTTCCTCCAGGCCAACGATCTACCGAACGGGGTGATCGCCGACTGGGCCGACAGCCCTGTCTTGGACGGGCGCCCACTCATTGCCGCGCCGCTCGATGAGTTCAGCAATGGCGAACGCCAACAACTGGAATCAACATGTCGACAGATCGTTCGCGATACCGAGGACCGCCTGGCCCACGGTGACCGCCTGCTCGCGCTGGGTCGAGATCCACGTCGCTTCGGATGGGATCGGCTGGAGAACGTTGCGTGGGCCCTACGGTGGGTGCCGTTTGACGAGTCGTTCAGGACTCACCTCATTGCCAGCGGCAAGCGCCAGCTGGATCCGACTGAGATCGATCAGCTGTCCGGCGTGTACCGCGATCCCGCGCGAATCAACAAGCCTCCACTCGTGTCGGCCGTCGGCACCTTCCTCGTTCCTGATCCAGAATTCCTTCTCGCGGTCAGAATCCTGCTCCACCTGCAAACTGGCTGGTCCCCCGAAGAGTCCGCTGACTTGACTCGGGCCGACATCGAGTTCGCCAGCGATTCCGTCAGGGTCAAAGCCGCGAAAGCTCGCGCACACCGAGTTCGCTGGCACACGTTGCGATCCTCAGAAGCTCGGCCGTGGGGATGGACCGCTGGAGACCTCCTTCGCCGCGCTGCCAACGCAATGCGGCACGCTCACGCGTTCACGCCCGAGGAACCCGCATTCTGGATCACCGCAGCGAAATCCTCGAACCGGCGCAACGGCGAATACCCGAACTGGTTGATCCGCCGCCACACATTCTCACCAGCGATCATCTCGCTAGGCAAGATCGTTCAACGCCGTGGTCTTGCGATCAGCGAACCTCACGACATGCGGCGGCTGCGAAAGACCGTGAAAAGTGCGCGGGCTGTGCTGCTGGGCACCCTCAGCGGAGCAGCCGGCGACGATCACACAATCGAGGTCTTCCGCCAGCACTACGCACAGTCGACCACCGTGCGAACGATCTCTGCTCAGACCGTGATCCGCGTGCAGCAGAAGGTGCTGCAGAACGCGATTGATGGTCCGGCTCTGGTCACCGCGACGGCCGAGGACATCGCCGAAACAGGCGACGGCGATCAGAAACTTGTTGTGCTGGCCAGGCAGGTTGCCTCCGAGACGCCAGTCGAGCAACAACTCACAGTCTCCGCATGCGTCGATCCCTACGACGGCCCCTTCACTCAGCAGGGAACTCTCTGTCACGCTTCGCCATCGATGTGTCTGCAGTGCCGCAACGCCGTCGTCTTCCCTGAGCACCTGCCACGACTGCTCGCCTACGACGAGGTGCTGCAATCGCTCGAAAAGGACCTGCCACCAATGGTCTACAGCGAAGTCTATGGGCAACAGACAGTGAACGTGAGGGCGATCATCGCCAGGTTCGACTCGAAGGTAGTCGAATCAGTACGGGGTAAAGCGCAACTGCACCGGCCACTGGGTCAGCGGGCTGAACAGTGACCCGTAGTGAGAGCGTGGCAACACCGGAACAACGGCTGGTGTTCGCGGCGGATGAATCAGTCCTGCCGGAGAGCCGGCGGGTTGCGGATGGGCCGGATCCGAAGTTCGGCGACTTCCCTCGATGGGACCTCATCGCCGGTGGTCTGGCGCCCAACCTGGCGCCGTACCGGGCACAGCTGCGATTCGATGGCATCCCCGATGATTGGCGGCTTACCGCGAAGACCCTCGCGATCGCGATGCTTCAGCCGACCCACTGCGCCCTTCGCGCTGCCGGTATCTACCGCTCGAACCGGCCGCGAAAACTGAAGACGATCCAGATGACTCTCGCCGAGTTGAAGGCATTCGCGACGTGGGCATCGCAACAAGGAATGCCAAATGACCTGTGCCAGTGGATATCAGCGGACTGCAAGAGATATCTGGCAGAGGTTGAACGCACCAGGGGTCGGACCGCTCCATTCGCTGCGCGAGATCTCCTCAAAGCGTTCGTGACTTACGGATCGGTTCTCCCCAACGGTGCGCTTGATGTGGAACTCCCTGCGATGGAAGGTCGACAATCGAGCACCATCAAAACGCCAGTGATCCCGCCGATGACGTTCTGGCCACTTGTCCGTGCCTGTTGGACCTATCTGAGTGTGTTCTCCGAGGACATTCTCACTGCCCGGCGACAATTGGATCTTCTGGAGTCTCTACCGCGAACGGGTAGAGCATTCCAGATTGGCGCCCAAGACAGTGCACTCGACGCCTGGCTCAACTCGCCGCATGCCGTCATACCCTTGCATATCCGGGACTGGGGTAAGGGCCTACGCGGCCAACCCAACTGGATTGCACTGAGTCTAAAGGTGTTTGGAAGACGCAGCGGTGCCGTCTTCAACGGACCCTACGGAATGCCTCGACGACAGCGAGTCATCGACGCCATGGAGCACGGCATTCCGACGCAGCTCGGCGTCTGCGACCTGCAACCGAAAGAGGTCGAACGGAGCGACGGCACGCGCGGCCCATGGATCGAAGGGTTCGACCACAGCACCGTATGCAAGGAGGTCACCCAACTCCGCAACGCGGCCTACATCTTCGTCGGCATCATGACGATGATGCGCGACAGCGAAATTCAAGGCATCGCAAGCGGATCTCTGAGAACGTACTATGGCGCACCCGCTGTAGAGAGCATGCTGCATAAAGGTCAACAGGGCACCGGCAAGCGCGAACTCTGGTGGGTTAGCAGTCCCGTAATCGAGGCCTTGAAGATCGCCGAGGAGATCGCAATCAACCCAGACCGGCTCTTCGGAAGCGTACGCAACGGCACTGACCGCCAGTTGGCCGGATTCGACCAGCACGAACAGATCAACGGCTTCGTCGCCTGGGTGAACGCCAACGCCGCCGCGACCGGACTCGAGCCGATTCCCACGACGCCCCTGTCACCGCACATGTTCCGGCGGACCATGGCCGTGATTACCGCCAATGAACCAGACGGGGAAGTTGCCCTAGGAATCACGCTGAAACACAACGCCGTTCGGGCTTTGGCCAACGTCACTACCTCCGGATACGGATCACCCACCCCCGAATGGGCTAAGGAATTCGACCACCAGGGCAAAGAAGCCGCAGCTGGGGAGATTGTCGCGCACTGGGCTAGCCATGCTCGCGGCGAAAAGTCGATCCGCGGCCCCGGTGCCAGAGCTTTCATCAACGGCCTGGATGCCGTATCAGAACGGGCCAGCACCGTGGCGGTGGGCAATGACCGCATGCTCCGCAACCTGTTGCGCGACGAATTCGCCACTATTCGACTGGGGAGCCTAAATCATTGTCTCGGCGACCCCGACAAGGCACTCTGTCTCGACGGCGCGTCCGCAGCGATCCGAGCAGGCGGCCCCATACCCAGCATGTGCCAGCCCTCTACGTGCCGTAACTCGGTCATCACCGACAAGCACCTCCCCGTCTGGCTGCACGAAGAATCCGACCTTGTCGACAAGCTCAAGGACAAGAAGATGGCAGCCGTGCACCGCGAACGTCTCGAAGCGCAGCTCGCCGATGTCCGGAAGATCACCCGACAGGAGCCCAAGTGACCACCGTAGGACCGGCAACAGAGCAGAAGCTTCGGGACGCGATGGAACGTCTCCTCGCAGGCAAGGCCAGACGAACCGACGGTCGCCTCACCAAGGCCAACCTGCACACCGAAGCCGGCGTCAGCCGCGCAACCATGAACCGTGCCACCGCCGTGATCGCCGACTGGGAAGCCGCCGTCGGCGGACATTCCGCACCGCGGGATTCCAAGATCATCGAGCTGGAGCAAACGGTCACCAAGCTCCGGCAGACGATCGAGACGCTTCGCGGCCACAACGCCGATCTCGAACACCGGAACAATGCCGCCGTGACTGTCATCGCCGAGCTACACGCCCAAGTCCAGGCGTTCCGTGGCGAGGCCCCGAACGGCACGGTAACGCCGATACGAGAGCGCCAGCCACGCCGAGGCTGGTAACCGGGCGTGCCGCGCAGACGGACGGCCCGTGTTCACTTCGCAGAACACCGGTGCCCGGCCAGGGTACATCTGGCATCACCCGCATAGTTGGGTCGAAACCCGGCTAAACCGGTTTGCTGTCGGTTAGGCTCTGCCCGTCCATGCCCCCCATGTCGACGAAGCAGGAGGTTCCCTTTGCCTGAGCCGTGGCTGTCGGCAGACGACATTGCTTCCCACCTGGGCGTCACCAAAGACACCGTTTACACCTGGATCGCCGAGAAGGGAATGCCGGCGCACAAGGTGGGTCGGCTGTGGAAGTTCCAGTCAACTGAGATCGACGACTGGGTCCGGCGCGGGGGCGCGGCCATCGACGTCATGGGCGAGGGCTGAGCAATGCGCATCATCGACAACGTCAACGAACTGCTCGGAGACGACCTCAAAGGTGAGATTCGGCCGGGCTCCAAACTGCGGATCGCCGCATCGACGTTTTCGATCTTCGCGTTCGAGGCGCTGCGCAAGGAGCTAGAACGGATCGAAGAGCTCGAGTTCGTTTTCACATCCCCCTCGTTCGTCGCCGCGAACGCCACCGATCAGTTGCCTAAAGAACGCCGCCAGTTCTTCATCCCCACGGCACGCGACGGGGAATCCTCGCTTTACGGCTCGCAATTCGAGATCCGGTTGCGGAACCAGTTGACACAGCGGGCTATCGCGCGGGAGTGCGCGGACTGGGTGCGCCGGAAGGTCCGATTCCGCTCGAACCGGACCGGAGCGCCGATGCAACAGTTCGCGGTCATTGATGACCGCGTTGCGTACCAACCAATCCAAGGATTCACTTCGGCTGACCTCGGTTACGAACGTGGAAATGCGGTCTCTAACATCGTCACCAAACTGGACGAATCACCAATGGCGACGCAGTATGTCGCGCTGTTTGAACAGATTTGGAACAACCCGAATCAGCTTGAAGATGTCACCCAGTCGGTGCACGACCACATCGCTAGCGTGTACGCGGAGAACTCGCCGGCCCGGATCTACTTCGTAGTCCTCTACAACTTATTCTCCGAGTTCCTCGAAGACATCAGCGAAGACGTCCTGCCTAACGATCGAACCGGCTATCAGGAGACGCAGGTCTGGAAAAGCCTGTACAACTTCCAACGTGATGCTGCGACCGGCATCATCAACAAGTTGGAGACATACAACGGCTGCATCCTCGCCGACAGCGTCGGCCTGGGCAAGACATTCACCGCGCTGGCGGTCATCAAGTACTACGAGCTACGCAACAAATCCGTTCTCGTTCTTGCACCGAAAAAGCTCGCCGAAAACTGGACCAACTACAACGCCAACCTGACCACCAACATCTTCGCCGGCGACCGCTTCAACTACGACGTTCTTGCCCACACGGACCTCTCCCGCACCAAGGGCGAATCTCTGGGCTTGCGGCTCGACCGAATCAACTGGGGTAACTACGATCTCGTCGTCATCGACGAGTCCCACAACTTCCGCAACGCTGACTACGCCGAAGAGAAGGAATCGCGATACCAACGGCTCATGCGCCAAGTCATCCGTGAAGGCGTCAAGACCAAGGTCCTCATGCTGTCGGCCACCCCGGTCAACAACCGTTTCAACGACCTCAGGAACCAACTCCAACTCGCCTACGAAGGCGAATCCGACAACCTCGCCAAGCACCTCAACCTATCCACCACGGTCGACAAGGTATTCAGCGACGCACAGCGCGTGTTCAACGAGTGGTCGAAGCTTCTCCCCGAGAAACGCACCGCCGACCGCATCCTGCAGATGCTCGACTTCGATTTCTTCGAACTCCTCGACGCGGTGACAATTGCCCGTTCCCGCAAGCACATTCAGGCGTTCTACGACACCACCGAGATCGGCACATTCCCCAAACGTCGCCACCCGGAGTCGATCAGGGAGCCACTCTCAGATCTACCCAACGTGCCGGCCTTCAATGACATCTTCGCCCAGCTCCAAGTGCTGACCTTGGCGGTATACACCCCGCTCGCGTATGTCTTCCCCAGCCGAATCAGCAAGTATGAGGAGCTGTACAACGTCAAGGGCGGTACCGCACGTTCCAACATAGGACAACGCGGGCGTGAGCAGGGCCTGAAGAAGCTCATGACCGTCAACCTGCTGAAGCGCCTGGAAAGCTCCGTGGAGGCGTTCCGTTTGACCCTCTCCAAAATTGAAGCAGCAGTTGACCGCACCCTCGACCGGCTCGATTCGCGAACTGGATCTCTCACGGACGTTAACGTCGACTTCGCCGGCCTTGACCTGGACGTCGACGACGAAGACGATGCCAACGTCGAAGCCCTCTCCTTCGGAGAGAAAATCAAGATCGATCTCAATGACATCGATGTGGAATCCTGGCAACGCGACCTGTCTAACGACCGCGAGACCTTGCGCGTACTCCTGGACGAGATGCATAAGGTCACCCCGGCCCACGACCTGAAACTCCAGAAGCTCAAACGCCTTATCGAGGATAAGTCTGCAAACCCGTTCAATCCCGGGAACCGCAAAGCTCTGGTCTTTTCAGCTTTCGCCGACACCGCCGAATACCTCTATCGTGAACTCGCGCCATCATTTCGTGGGGCCGGGATACAAACCGCACTGGTCACTGGTGGTGCGCACGCCGCGAAAACGACCTTGGGTACCGGCTATGACTTCCAGCAGGCCCTGACACTCTTCTCGCCGAGATCCAAGCAACGTCACCTCACCATGCCCAAAGAGACCGCCGAGCTGGACCTGTTGATCGGTACCGACGTGATCAGTGAAGGTCAGAATCTTCAGGATTGCGACTACCTCGTCAACTACGACATCCACTGGAACCCCGTTCGGATCATTCAACGATTCGGCCGCATCGACCGCATCGGCTCCACCAACACCGAGATTCAACTCGTGAACTTCTGGCCGGACATCTCCCTGGACGAGTACATCAACCTCAAGGAGCGCGTCGAAAGCCGCATGGTGATCGCCGATCTCGCCGGCACCGCGGACGATAACGTTCTCACCCTTGAGGACAGCGACGCAGTCTTCCGCAAAGAGCAACTCCGCAAGCTCCAGGACGAAGTAATCGAACTCGAAGACGTCCGAACCGGTGTTTCCATCACCGACCTTGGGCTCAACGACTTTCGGATGGACCTGCTCGGCTATCTCAAGGAGTACGGCGACCTCGCCGCTGCGCCGAAGGGGCTTCACGCTGTGATTCCGGCCGACACAGCAAAAGGTCTCCATCCAGGTGTTCTTTTCGCCCTCCGCAACGTGAACGCCGACGACAACATCAACCGCGGCAATCGCCTTCATCCGCACTACCTCGTATACCTCGACAACGAGGGCAACATCATCGCCGACCACACCGAGGCCAAACACCTGCTCGACTTGATCCGTATGGGATGTCGCCCCTACGACGAGCCGGTCACAGACGTCACCCACATCTTTAACGACACCACACGCGAGGGCGCAGAAATGGGCGCTTATTCAGAACTACTCACCGCCGCAATCCATTCGATGATTCAAGTAACCGAAGAACGTGACATCGACAGCCTCTTCACCGGCGGTGCCACCTCAGCGCTAACGCAAACGATCGCCGGTCTTGACGACTTTGAACTAATCGCCTTCATCGCTGTTGTCGATCCCGGTAGAGGAATGCCGTGACCGACGTCCTCTACCGCTGGCCGGCCGCCGCCAAATTCGGCCGCCAAGTACCCAAGACCAAGTTCTACGAACACGGCACTGTTCCTGCCGCATTGCGTGAGAAGTTCGTCAACGAGGTTCAACGCATCACCTGGGCTTACAAGCTCGCCGAGTCCACCATTAACCTCGCCGGTGACGAACAGGTTCCCGAGATTCAGGTCTTCCAGATCGACGCAAAGGGCGACGACGTCAGCGAGCCCGTCATAGCCGCTATTGACAAAGCCGTCCGGACACCGATCATCTTCGAGGTCAATAGCAGTGACGGACGCATCCGCATGACTGCGACCCACAAGCAGGTAACGTCCGCCTCGACGAAGCTCGGCGTCTACTACACGACCGATTGGCATACGGACACCGCTGCACGGCAACCACTTCCAACCGTCATTACGCTCCCGGCCCTCTACACAGCACTCGTGCAACCCCTCACTCCGGTGTCAACGCGACCTGGTGAAGGACTATCGGAAGCGGCTGCGCGGCTGGAGGACGTCCGCAAGCTTGAGCGCGACATTGCCGCGCTACAACGAAAACTTCGAAATGAGCCGCAACTCAATCGCAAAGTCGAACTGCGCCGCAAGTTGAAAGCCAAACAAGCAGAACTGGAACAGCAAAGGTAACCGGTGGAAAAACTCCGCATGACATCACCCGATCTGACCGACGCCAACGTCGATAAGCTCGCCGAGTTGTTCCCGAGCGTCGTCACCGAGACGCTCGACACCGACGGTAATCCGATGAAAGCAGTCAACTTCGACCTGCTACGCCAAGAGTTGTCTGACCACCTCGTTGAAGGGCCACAAGAGCGTTATCAGCTCGACTGGCCTGGCAAGCGTGAAGCGGCATTCGCCGCTAACGCCCCGATCGCGAAGACACTCAGGCCCGTCCGCCAGGAGTCTGTCGACTTCGATTCGACCAAGAACCTCTTCATTGAGGGCGACAATCTTGACGCGCTCAAACTGCTGCAAGAGTCGTACCTCGGCAAGATCAAGCTGATCTATATCGATCCTCCGTACAACACCGGCGGGGACTTCATCTACGACGATGACTTCGCAGAATCCACAACTGATTACCTAGAGCGATCAGGTCAAGCAGATGCCAACGGCGCCAAGCTAGTGGCCAACACAGAAGCGAACGGGCGCTTCCATTCTGACTGGCTCAGCATGATGTATCCGCGACTCAAACTTGCCCGGAATTTGCTGGCCGACGATGGGGTCATCTGCGTCTCTATCGACGATAACGAGCTCGTAAACCTAACAAAGATGTTGAACGAAATTTTCGGCGAGGCCAATCATGTGAATACTTTTGTGTGGGTGAGTAACCTCAAAGGACGGCAAATCAGCGGGAGCGGCGCAGTTGGCACAAAAGAGTACATAGTGTGCTTTTCGCGCAAGCTCGAGCAAGTTGGCGCATTCAGAGCCTCCGGGACCACTCTCAAAAAGATGATGCCGCTGGTGTACAAGGGCTTCAATTACGCGGTTCAAGAGGACGAGTATGGCCCATACGTTTTGAAAAACGAGCTGTACAACACCAATTCGGCTTTCAACGAGGTCACTCGACCAAACTTGGTGTTCGATATTTACTACAATCCGGACTCGGGAGATGTGAAGACCGAGTCGACGTCATCGACCCATGTCCATGCTGGCTACGTTAAGATTTCACCAAAGCAGAATAATAACGGGAAGAATCTCTACCATGCTTTCCGCTGGAGCACTAATAAAGTCAATTCTGAGCCGCATAACTTAGCATTCGTCGAGTCACCCGGCGGATGGAAAGTTTTCACAAAGGTACGCGATGTCGAGTCAACGGCCGTCAAGGACCTTATTATGGACATTTCAACGAATGACGGTTCAACCGACGTTGAGAAAATAGGGCTCGATGAGAAGTTATTCGACTATCCAAAGCCTGTTGGCCTTATCCGGCTCATATGCGAGATAACCACGGCGGCCGACTCTATCGTTCTGGACTTCTTTGCAGGGTCGGGCACTACGGCACAGGCGGTAGTAGAGCAGAACGCAGCCGACGGTGGATCTCGCAAGTTCATCATGGTCCAGCTTGATGAGGTTCCCGACACAAAGTCGGCGGCCGCAGAGAGCGGGTATACCTCAATCGCATCGTTAGCTAGAGAACGTATCCGCCGAGCAGGACAGTCGGTGGTAGAGCAAGCGGGCTTGACCGGTGATGACCTGGACGTTGGTTTCCGCAGCCTGAAAGTCGACACAACAAACATGGCAGATGTCCTGCGAACTCCCGACGAAACCGGTCAGCAGATGCTGACCGAACTAGAGAACAGCGTCAAACCCGGACGATCGGGCCTCGACCTGTTGTTCCAAGTCCTATTGGACTGGGGCCTCGAACTGACGATGCCAGTGACCGTTGAGACGATCGAAGGTCACGAGGTCTTCGTGGTCGAGGACGACGCACTGATCGCCTGCTTTGATAACGAAGTGAGCCCAGAGTTGTTGCGCACCATCGCAGAACGTCAGCCACTGCGGGCGGTTTTCTGCGATTCAAGTTTCTCGTCAGACGACGCTCGTATCAACGCGGAGCAGATCTTCCGTGAGATCTCCCCGGCGTCGGATCTCAAGGCCATCTGACGCTAATGAAACTCCAGTTCAAGGTTCAGCAGTATCAGACCGACGCCGTGGATGCAGTTGTCGAGGCCTTCGCCGGCCAACCTAAGCATGACGGCGTCTCGTATCGGATCGATCCGGGCAAGGCGACGATCACCAGCGATCCCACGCTGTTTGAGCCGACCGTCGCACCGGATTCCGGCCTACGTAACTCGGAGATCGCGCTGACTGCAACGCAACGTCTCGAGAACGTTCATAAGGTCCAACGGTCGCGAAACCTGCCTTTGGCGCAGAAGCTTACAGATAGCAAAGCCGCGCCGGGGGCTCCGAATCTCGACGTCGAGATGGAGACCGGCACCGGCAAGACCTATGTCTACATCAAGACGATCATGGAGCTGAACAAGCGCTACGGCTGGTCCAAGTTCATCGTCGTCGTACCATCGGTGGCTATACGTGAGGGCGTGCAGAAGTCCTTCGATGTGACGGCCGAGCATTTCCAGCAGATGTATGGCGCAAAGCCGCGCTCGTTCATTTACAACTCATCTCAGCTCCATGAGCTGGAGCGGTTCAGCTCGGACGCGGGTGTGCAGGTGATGATCATCAACATCCAGGCATTCAACTCGACGAGCAAGGACAATCTCCGGATATACGAAGTGCTCGACGACTTCCAGTCCCGGCGTCCTATCGACGTCATCAGCGCCAACAGGCCAATCGTGATCATTGACGAGCCACAAAAGATCGGTGCTGCAAAGGCATTGGAGGCGCTGTCGCGATTCAACGCGCTCATGGTGTTGCGCTACTCAGCAACTCACAAGGTCGAGCACACCAAAGTCCACCGACTGGATGCCGTCGACGCCTACAACCAGAAGTTGGTGAAGCGGATCTCGGTACGAGGCATCACCGTAAAAGGACTTGCTGGTTCCACGGCCTACCTCTACCTCGATGCTATCGAAATAGCGAAGGGCGCCAAACCGCGTGCTCGCGTGGAGATCGAAGTCCAGACGAAGAACGGACCGATCACCCGTCAGACCAAGCGCCTCGAGGTGGGTGCCAACCTCCATGACATAGCGAATGGCATAGAAGCCTACAAGCCGGACGGCCGCCCCCTAATTGTGACGGATATCAATGCAAACCGGGACATCATCGAACTCAGCAACGGCGATACTGTCGTCGCTGGACAGCTTGCGGACCGCGACGTCACCGAAGAAACCAAGCGGCGCATCCAGATTCGCGAGGTCATCGGGGCACACCTGGACCGGGAGCGTGAGCTGTTCACCCAAGACATCAAGGTGTTGTCGCTGTTCTTCATCGATGAGGTCGCGAAATACCGTGACTACGAGCGGGAGGACACCCTCGGCGAGTACGCGCGGGTCTTCGAAGAGGAGTATGCCGCGGCAGTAAACGAGATCCTTAGTGAGCTCGAACTCGATGCCACGACAGCGGCATACCAAGACTACCTGCGCCGCGACGACGTACGTGCGGTACATGAGGGCTACTTCTCCATCGACAAGAAAACGAAACGTCAAGTTGACCCCGCCGTCGCCAAGCGCGGAGACGAGGTCGGCCAGTCAACAGATCCCGATGCCTACGACCTGATCCTTAAAGACAAGGAACGCTTATTGTCGCTGTCCGAGCCTGTTCGCTTCATCTTCTCCCACTCTGCCCTTCGTGAAGGCTGGGACAACCCCAACGTGTTCGTGATGGGCATGCTCAAGAAAAGCGACAACACCGTTTCGCGGCGCCAAGAAATCGGGCGCGGACTGCGCTTGGCCGTCGACCAGAACGGCGAACGCATGGACAACCCCGTCACTGTGCACGACATTAACGAACTGACTGTCGTCACCGACGAGTCCTACACGGACTTCGTAACTGGGCTGCAGAAGGAGATCGCCGAGACTCTCAGCGCGCGTCCCCGGAAGGCTGAAGTTAAATTCTTCATCGGCAAGACAATTCATACCGAGGATGGCGAGTCAATCGTCGAAGAAGCCCTCGCCCGTGCGCTGCAGATGTATCTCATCAAGAATGACTACCTCAATGAGGACTACACGCTGTCCGATACATACCGAGATGCCAGGAAAGCCGATGCGCTTGCAGAGCCCTCTTCCGAACTTCTGAAGCCGATGATCAAACACCTTCTGCCATTGGTTGATTCGCTCGACCAGAACTTGCCAATTCCTACCGACAGCCGCAAGGGCAAGAAGATCCCGCTCAACGAGGCCAACTTCGCCAAGAAGGAGTTCCAGTCGCTCTGGAGCCGCATCAACCACAAAGCCGTATATCAGGTTGAGTTCGACTCCGTCGAACTCATCAGCAAGTGCATATCCATGCTCGACAACCACCTCAATGTCGCCGCGATGCAGTATGTCGTTCAAGCAGGAACTCAGATCGACTCCCTCGACGCCGAGGACCTCTCGACAGGCAAAGGGTTTGGCATTTCGAATACGGCCACGCACACCGAGACCGCCTCGGCCGGGTCCCAAGTCAAGTTCGACTTGCTCGGTGAAGTCACTGAGAAGACTCATCTCACCCGACGGACGGCTGCTGCGATACTCAGGGGGATCAATCCAGATACGTTTGCGAAATTCCGCCTCAACCCAGAGCAGTTCATTACCGAGGCCGCTCGGCTCATCAATGAGCAGAAGGCCGCAGCCATCGTCGAGCACCTGACCTATGACGTCCTCGAAGACCGCTACGACACAGCAATTTTCACAGAGAATCAGACAACGCAAGACTTTGCCAACGCCGGCAGCAAGTTGACGAAACACATCTACGATTACGTTGTTACCGACTCCAAGGTGGAACGCAAGTTCGTCGCCGAACTCGATACGAGTAACGAGGTCGCCGTCTACGCCAAGCTGCCGCGCGGATTCTTCATCCCCACTCCGGTAGGGGACTACAACCCTGACTGGGCCGTCGCCTTCACCGAGGGAACGGTCAAGCACATCTACTTCGTAGCCGAAACCAAAGGCTCGCTCTCTTCGTTCCAACTGAAGGGAGCGGAGGAGGCCAAGATCGAATGCGCACGCAAGTTCTTCAAATCACTCAACGAGAAGAACGGTGAAGACGTCAAGTACGACGTGGTTACCGACTACACCCAACTCATGCAGCTGGTGACGGTTTGACAGTGGCGTATGCGACCGGCACATGGGCAGCGGCGTCTCATGAGACACAAAAATTTCGCATAACGTCATCGGCGATGAGGAGCCGCACAACGTCCTGCCGTAGTGCCATCATCAGCGGCACCATCTGGTAGGCGCGGGGTTCGACGGCGATGGATGCCAGGCTGCGGAATGGGCCGGCGGTGGAGCGGAATCCGATTCGCAGCGCGCTCCGCAACAGCGATGCGCTCAGGTGGTCGCCGAGATCGTCAGGGTGCGGTGGAGGGAATGATGCCGGGCTGACGCCCTCACTGGCGAGTACGCCGGCGATGTCGTCGTCGATGCCGCCCATAGGCCGCAGGACGAGAAAGTCATCGGTGCTTTCTGGCAGCACCACCCATTCGCGGCCGCGGGCCGTAACCAGATTTCCAGGGGCGAATCCCACTGCGCCTAAACCCTTCCCTCGCCGAACACGTAGGAGTGCTCACGCACTCGGGACAGCCAATCGTCACCGGGATGCAGCCGCAGCACCGTCCAGCCGGCGTCGTTGAGAAGTTCCTCAACCTCGTCGCTGTCGGAAGGGCTAGCGTCCTCGACGAAGACTGCCAGCGATGAACCGTCGGCGTGGAAGGCGAAGTCGGGGCGGACGGCACCGCTGGCCACCGGCTGCCCGACGTTGTTCGGCAGCGCGAACTCATGCTGGACCAGCAGGTCGATGAATGCCCGTTGGAGTTCTGAGTCGCACTGGGATTTGATCTCTTGCGCCCTGTCACCTCGAGGCTCCACGGCCTGGGTGGATACGGTCCGGGCCGAGGCGAGGCGCAACATCAGGTCCCGAATCAGGTGCCGGTCGATGGCGGCGTGATCACTCTGGTTGCCGTAGGACAGAAGGCAGTCATAGCAAGCCTTTTCGCAACGCTCCTTCGCGCCATCGGCGTGTCCGAGGTCTGCTCCGTCAGGGGAGAAATGCATGATTTCCAGAGCAGCGCGGGCGACTTTGGCCAATGCATCGGGTTCGGCCTGGATACGGCGAAGAACACCCGCACCGCCTTCGGCGGACTCGGTGAACAACATCCGGCCACGGGAGTCGTTGTCGGGAAGAGCCTCACTGGAAAGCTCAGAGTCCTCGAGCTGGAACTCCGCTTCGATGCCGCGCTCCAACGCATAGCGCAGAGTTGTTGATACCTCCTGCGACGCAGGGTTATCCATCCGCAGCACCAGAATGTTGCGGGTGTCCTCGACGTAGGGGATGACTTTGTGCTTTGACGGTGCGTCCGCGGCGTCATCGAGCGAGTCGTCCTGGGGCGTGGCGTCCACCGCGTCTCGCTCAGAGAGCCAGTTGCCCTTGACGGTGTCCAGCCAGTAGCCAAGGTCGGCTGGGTGTTTACGGCGGCGGCGTCCGATATTGGTGACGCGCACCGTCGCGGTGTCGCCGTAGCTCACGGCCAGGAGCGCACCCGCCGCGTCGCCGGTCGACGCGTCGGTGCGGCCCAACCGCGGCCCGTGTTGGCTGTATCGGTAGGAGACCTGCAACTCGAATCCGGCTCTGCGGCGCTCTTCCTCGTCGCTGGAAATGCGTTCGCGGCGGCGTCCGTAGACGGTCTGCATCCGCATCAACCCGTATTGCGGTGCACTCAGAGGAGCTTCGCAGTTTTCGCACACGTCCAATCCTGGTCGTCTGACGTGGTGGTAGCCGCAGGATTCGCAGCGGTATGCGTCCTGTGTCTCGACGGTTCCGATGCCGCCGGAGCTCATCGGCACCTGGATGCGTTTGATTTCGTATCGGGCACCCTCGTGGTAAATGATTGCGCCAGGACCGAATTCGCTGATCGCCAGGAACCGTGGGCGTTGTAGGTATTCACCCGTTGCCTGGTTGGCGACTGCAGCTCGAACGCCCGGAATGTAGGCCGCCAGGGGCAGTCTGGGGAAGCTGTAGCCCGGCAGGAATCCCTCGCTGGCGAAGTAGCGGTAGGTGTAGAAGTCCGAATGGGTGAGTTCGGTGTCTTCGTTGCGCAGCAGCCGCAGTTGGCCCTCGGCTTCGCGCCGTCGCGCCTCGGCGGCTTTGCGGTCCCCGGGGCGCACCGAGCCGTCCAAGACGATCCGGTTCTGTTCTGCTTGGTCGTCGAGTGCGGCTTGGTAGAGCTCTCGCCAGCGGGCGCAGGCCTTGTCGAATTCGTCTGGTGCGCCGGCGATGATTGCTTTGGGCCAGTCTTCGTGCCACCACGATGTCTGGCGCAATTGCTCGATGAGCGGGGCCACCAACGCAAAAGCGCGATCGGTCGCCCTGGTAAGGGCCTGCGGTTCGCGCAGCGTCTTCGCGAGATCGGCTGTCAGCGGCATGCCGGGGGCTTCGAGGTCCAACAGTTGCGGTATTCGCGAGTAAAGATCCGCGCCTGTTTCCGACAGCCAGAGGGCGTGAAGGTGTGAGGCCAGCAGCGCTTCGTTAGTCAGGTCGAGGCGGGGTGGCGCCACCGATCCTGCGACCATGTCGACCGATCGGCGGAAGTAGTACTGGTCGTGAGAGTTACCCGTCGCGCAATAAGTGGTGACAAGCGCCGGCTGGCCGGACCTCCCGGCCCGACCGCTACGTTGGGCATAGTTAGCAGGAGTCGGCGGTACGTTACGTAGCGCGACCGCGTTGAGGCTCGCGATGTCAACGCCCAACTCCATCGTCGGGGAGCAATACAACACCTTCAGTTCGCCACTACGGAAGGCTTTTTCGCGTTCTTCTCGAGCAGCAGCCGTCACCTGAGCGGTGTGCTCACGGGCGTACATTCCCGCCAGCTCAGGAGCCGTGTTGCGGTAGAGATCGAGAAAGAACGGATTGACCCGGGTCCCCTGGTCGGGATTGAAGCCCTTCCGCAAGGGATCAGGTGCTCCCATCCGCCCGTCGCTTGGATTCCAGATCACGGCGGACGCTTTGAGTCGGTAATTCGGCCCGGTGGAGCCCTGTAAGTCGACGGTCGTCAACAAACCGGCGCGTTCGAGTACGGCGAGTAAGTCTTCGATCACCTTTTGCGCATCGGCGCCGTCCAATTGACCGCTGAGCATTTTCAAACCACTGGCTTCGCGGATGTAGCGGCCCAACGCCGTGCGTCCGGTCAGACGCGCGATTGCCCTTAGGGCACCCGGTTTGCCAGTTTCGGTGGTCACCACTGCCGGCTGCGGACGAGGCTCATGCGGAGGAATCGACCATAGGCCCTCGAGGTGCTGATCAGACTGGCGCTTGACCCGGTCGAATCCATCGTCGGTGAGGCAGTCGACGGCAACCGCGAGATCGCGCCGGAATTCGTCGAGAACGATGCGGCACAGTTCTTCTCGCTGGACGGCATCGGCGTCCCGCAGCGGTTCGTAGGTTCGCTCCCACAACGCGGCGTCGGCGGCAATCTCCGACAATGACTCGTACCCGATTCGCATCAGGCCGGTCTGTTCCAAGTTGGGCATGGTGATGCGCCAACCGCGCTGCAGATCGGAATACAAGCGGTATTCGATGAACTCTTTGAACGCGCGCTCGGCGGCCGAGCGCGCACCGTAGACGGCTTCGGGGTTGGCGGCGTAGTCCTCGAATCGCAATCCGAGGCTTTCGACGACTCGTTGGGCTACGTCGTCGTGTCGCAGGCTTCCGCCCTGCAGCGCCCGTTGGATCGCGCCGCGTAGTTGGACCATTTGGACGAAGTCGTTGAAGTGTCCGGCCTGGAGGCTGGCGTCCTGGCGGTTGTCGACGAACGTCAGCAGTTTCCGCGATTCCTCGCTGAGTTCTTCGGGCGGGATTTTGTCCAGTGATCGCACGATCGAGGTACTCAGCACCGTGACAGCGGAGCTTCGTCCCTCCGCATCCAGCGTGGCGAGTTTGGCGAAGTCACTACCGCGCGCTTGTTCATAGGAAACCTTGCAGCGCAAGCAGAACCGGAATGGCGCCGGGACGAATGCCGCGTCGATACCGCCGCTTGTCACCTCGCTACCGCCGACGTCAACCTTTACGCGTCGCGGTAGGTACGGCCGTCGGCGGTCAGTCACCTCGCCATCGGACAGCCAGGAGTCGGGAAGTCGGCCCTCGAGAAGGGGATCCAGCGGCCAGGGCTGTGGGGTGGAAATGTACAAGTACCCGTTGGCCTGGTCGCCGCCGCTGGCGTCGCGGTCGCGCCGGGGCCGGTAGATCACCTCGGACCCCTCGGTAGTCCGAGAAACCACCAGGTATTCCTGGCCGCACTCCCGGCAGAAGGCCAACGGCATCAGCACGTGGTCCGGTTGATCCGGGACCGCAATCTGATACTGGGAGGTGACATGCCGCCGGGCCTCTTCCTCGATCGACACATACACGGTGTCTCCCTTGGAAAGGAACTGATGAAGCCGGAACGCGAACAGCGGACGACCCGTTTCGGAGTTGCGAGCGGCCGAGCCGGCCAAAAGGGTGGCCCTGATCGCTTCCGCACTTTCATCAACGGTTCGGCCGGTCAGGTCCGCCAAGCGAGCTGCGGACTCACGCACCCTCGCCGGCTTCTGGCGGATGACCCTGCCCGAGTCCTTTTCAAGCGCCAGTCCGAAGGTCGTCTCGATCCATGACGCCAGCGCAGACTCAGCTAATTCGTCATAGCCGCCGGCGGCGCCGCCGAGGCGGACCTCCCTCGACAGCTCGTCGATGTCGTCAGCGCTCCCGGAAGTCGCGTGGTCGAGCGTCTCCCCGATCACTCTGTCGGCAGTGACTTCAGTGCCGAACAATCCCGTCGCGACTTCGGCGACGACCCGGCGTTGATCCGCTTCGGTGCCGGCGCTGGCCATGGTGGCCGATGTGCCCACGCACTGCATGTCCGGTGAACTGCACGCGTCGCGCACTCGGCGGACGAGCATCGCGACGTCCGCTCCCTGGCGGCCGCGGTAGGTGTGGAGTTCGTCGAGAACCAGGAACTCCAGTCCTTTGGCCGCCTCGACCAGTTTTCGACGCTCTTCGGGGCGGGTGAGCATCAGTTCGAGCATCACGTAGTTGGTGAGCAGGATGTCCGGCGGGTTGCGAAGGATTGCCGCACGCTGCTCGCCCCGCTCCTGGCCTGTGTAGCGCGCGAAGGTGACCGGTTCGTTGCCTTCGCCGTAGCCGAAGCGCAGGAACTTCTCGAGCTCGCCAACCTGGCTGTTGGCCAGTGCGTTCATCGGGTAGACGATGATCGCCTTGACCCCGGGCCGGCGCGGTTCTTGGCGGAGCACTCGGTCGACGATCGGGATGATGTAGGCCAGCGACTTGCCGGAGCCCGTACCCGTGGTGAGGACGTAACTCTTGCCTGAGCGGGCTATTTCGATGGCCTCGCGCTGGTGGCGATGCAGGGTGATGGAACGGTCGCCCGTGTCGTTGAGCTCATTCTTAGGCCGGAAGATTCTGGCGCATTCCGGGTGGAGCAGCCCTTCGCCGACGAGGTCGTCGATCGACCCGCCCGAGGCGAAGGTGGGGTTCAGAGAAAGCCAGGGCTCCGGCCACTGCTTGCCCTCGGCGAGCTCGTCGTGGACGTACTGGGCGATCCTCGGGTCGAGCGGGGTGACCGAGCTGGTGGTGAAGGATTTGTAGTCGTCGATGAGCTGTCGGTGGACCTTGAAGATGTCCAATTCCGTCTCCTCCCCCGCGCCTCGACTGTCCGTTATCTACCCCGATCGAGATCCCAGCCGAACAGGACGAACATACCGGCGTATCGCCTCTATCACCGGGAACTCCGCGAGCCCTGGCTTGGTGGCAATTCTGCAGTGGAGGTAGGACGCGTCGGGATGAGTTGCCGGCGACAGAGCCGACGATCGACTACTCCGGCGCAGTTGCAGGGGTTTCTTTGAATAGGGCGCCCGGCTCGGCGTCAAGGGCCTCGGCGATATCTATCAGCCGCTCGTAGAGCACCCCTCGTTTCCCGTGCTCGACATCAATGAGGACGTTGCGGGTAACTCCGGACTTCAGAGCCAAAGTCTCCTGTGTCATCCCTTTTGCCAGACGAAGGGCGCGGATATTGCCCCCGACAATCACCCGCGAACGGAGCCATTTGGCGACGCGCTCTGGGCTGTTTTGACTGGGGCGCGTCGGCACGCATCCCAGTAATCCGGCATATCCGCCCTGAAGTCTGCCCTACTAGTAGTACATTAAATTCATGGCGGTCTGTCTGGCCTGGCGCTGAGTCCATGGGGCACCGAACATGCCCCGAACCCTTCCCTTGCGTGCGGCGCCAGTAGCCGGTGAGTCGATCGACTCCTGGCTTGAGGTGCTTTGCAGCCGGCTGCACTCCCAGTGGAACGAGGTGCTCCGCCACGTTGGGCTTCCTACGGAGCCGCACCGGAGGTACGCCAAGAGCTGGATGATCCGGCTGACGCCCGAGCAGGCGGGTTCACTGAACGTGGCAACCGGGGTGGATGAGGCGCGCTTGCACGCGATGACTCTCGGCCACCTTGGTGACGTGTTGAGCCAAAACTCGCCACTACCCGCGGAATCAATGAACACCATGCTGTGGTTGCGCGCTCGACGGTCCCGGTTCTGTCCGCAATGTCTTGCGGACAGCCGTGGTCGTTGGCAATTGTGGTGGCGATCCCGGTGGGCTTTTGCGTGCCCCGATCACCGATGCCTTTTGGTCGACGTCTGTCCCGCCTGTAGGCAGACGCAACGGGACAAGCCGACACCGGCTGGTTTCATTCCGACGCCTGGCCTTTGCACCGCCAAGCGGGCCGAGGGCGGCGCCGTTCGTCTATGCGGCTATCCCTTCGCCGATGCCACCGCGTCTCCCCTCAACGCCAGCGGAGCCGTCCTTCAGTCTCAAGCCGTCATTCTCCGGTCCATGTCCGCCGAGCTGATGGCGGACGGGGTCTACGAATCGTCGCCGATCGGGGCGGGACAACTCATTCCCGACCTTGCGGCACTAGGCGGCCGCATCCTCGCGTATGCCGATCCGGTTGAGCTCATCCAGCTACTGCCCGAGGACCTCATCGACCCGTACCGAACGAGCCCAGCAATCAGCGAAGCGGGCCAACACGCAGTTACAGCGAATGCATCCGCTCTGGCTACCGCCGTGGCAGTCACATCCGCCTGGTCGATCCTCCAGGCGCAGAACACTAACGAGGCTGGGACCAGGCTGCGGTGGCTGGTCGCATCCGGCCGGAGGACAGGTGCCGTTCGGGCAACGAACTTGGGTTGGGGCCGCGGTGTCAGCCGCACGCTGCTCGCTACCCAACTGTCTGCGCTGGCGCCGTTCCTGGCCCCCAGCGATCAACTCCGCTACTCCACCCATTCGCAGTCCCCCCAGCCAGCCGTGCGGGCTGCCACACGGGAGAGGATCCGTCGCGTCCCCTCTTTGCTGTGGCCGGCCGCCAGTCTGCCGATGCAGGTTGAGGGCGTCGGTCTTCCCCTGCTGAGAAGCGCGCTTTCGGTTGCAGTTCTGCTAGTTGGTGCGTCCGTATCGCTTTCCGAAGGTGCCGAAATGCTGGGCAACATTGTCAACGCGCAGGGTGTGTCGCGCGTCTTGCAGAGACTCATGCGCGGCGATCTCGGTGAGCAGAGACTTCGTTACCTCACAGAGTTGGCCAACCATCTCGATGCAATTGCGCCACCTATCGATTACGCGCGCCGCCGCACTCTCCATGGCGGCGAACTCCTCCCCCAAAAGCACTGGAAGGAGTTATGCGCGGCGACAGGCGTTGGGGTCTGCTGCACGAACAGGTGACATCTGAGTTGGCTTGCCCTTCGGGGCGGGCTGGAAGGATGTTGCTGTGCCCAGGCCTTACCCCCGAGAGTTCCGCGACGACGTTGTCCGGGTCGCCCGTAACCGCGAAGACGGGGTGACGATCGAGCAGATCGCCACCGACTTCGGAATCCATCCGATGACCTTGACAAAGTGGATGCGCCAGGCCGATATCGACGACGGCGCCAAACCCGGCAAGTCCACGAGCGACTCCGCGGAGTTGCGGGAGCTGCGCCGGCGAAACCGCTTGTTGGAGCAGGAGAACGAGGTCTTGCGCCGTGCCGCGGCGTATCTGTCGCAGGCCAATCTGCCGGGAAAAGGATCTACCCGCTCGTGACAGAGCTCGCCGCCGACGGGATTCCCGTGGTGGTGACGTGCCGGGTACTCAAGCTCGCCCGCCAGCCCTATTACCGCTGGCTGGCTGATCCGGTGACCGACGCCGAATACGTGGAGGCGCATCGGGCCAACGCGCTGTTCGACGCCCACCGCGACGATCCGGAGTTCGGCTACCGCTACCTGGTCAAGGAAGCCCGCGACGCCGGGACGTCGATGGCCGAGCGCACCGCCTGGCGGATCTGTTCGCAGAACCAGTGGTGGAGCGCGTTCGGCAAGCGCAAGCGCGGTAAGAACGGCAAGCCGGGCCCGCCGGTCCACGATGATCTCGTCGCCCGGGACTTCACCGCCCCAGCGCCAAATGCGTTGTGGCTGGCTGACATTACCGAGCACCGCACCGGCGAGGGCAAGCTCTACCTCTGCGCGATCAAGGACATGTTCTCCAATCGCATCGTGGGCTACTCGATCGACGCGCGGATGAAGTCCCAGCTGGCGACCCGGGCGCTGAACAGCGCGGTGGCACGGCGCGGAGACGTCGCCGGCTGCGTGGTTCACACCGACAGGGGCAGTCAATTTCGAAGCCGAAAGTTCGTTCACGCCTTGGGCCGTCACGACATGGTCGGCTCCATGGGCCGTGTCGGCGCGGCCGGGGACAACGCTGCTATGGAGAGCTTCTTTGCCCTGCTGCAGAAGAACGTCCTCGATCGCCGCCGCTGGGACACCCGCGAACAATTGCGCATCGCCATCGTCACCTGGATCGAACGCACCTACCACCGCCGCAGACGGCAGGTCGGCCTGGGCCGGTTGACCCCCATCGAATTCGAAGCAATCATGACCACACCGGCCACTCAGGCCGCGTGACCGAAACTGTCACCTGTTCGTGCAGCAGACCCTTGGGCCGGGACGGGGCTTACGCTTGCGACTTACGCGGTGCTGGCTATTTGGGCGGTTGACGGGCTTGCCTAGTGAGCAGTGTCCGAGCGCTGTCGACTCGGCCGAGTTCCGAACAAAATTGACTAACCTGCCCGCGCTGTTCACCTCCGAGTTCCTTATCGCCATCAACGGCTACGCGATTCGATACCTCGGTGATCACGGAATCGAGGGAGAGCCGCCCACGTGGTCACCGGACGCCTTCCTTGCTGCGAACGCCTTACTGCAACAGCGCGACTCGACACCAGGCTCCAGCACCGACGTCGAAGTTCCAAGATCCTTACGGCGGTTCCGTATGCCATCGGCGATCCAGTCTGATCTATCCGGTAGGTACAACAGCCGGCTTTTTGAAGCCAGTCAGGTCTTACCGAAAGCTCGGCTCGCCGAGCTGTACCTAACTGAGAGACGCAGCCTTGCTCGCATTGCGAAAGATGCTGGACTATCTAGGCAATTGGTTACCCGTCTCGCGAAGTGCTACGACATTGGAGTCAGACGACCTGGACGCCCGGCTACCCCGACGCTCTCCTAGCTTGCATTCTCAGACGATATCTCTGGATACACCTCATCCACGGTCTTCCCGTGTGGAATTCGAGGTGCGGGAAACTCCTCGCACAGAATTCGCAGCTTCTCGATGTTTGTTCCTAGCTGTCTTGGTATCTCCCTGAGCGGGATCTTCATGCGGCGGCGAAGATTTACCAGTCGATACAGCTTGTCGGTGTCTACAGCCTCGACACCTTGGCTGGGTAAGTCCAGGCCTTCGAAGATGTCGGCGGGCGGTCTCCATTGCGGTGGCTCGTCAGGGATGCCCCTACTAGCCAGAAATTCACTCGCGTGTCTCATCAAGCCGTCACTGAGTTCGGGCGTGAGACGCAATGGAAATCGAAGAGCAGACGGATAGCTCTTTGCCTGTCCGACGGGGCCGCTTGAGAGCGGGACCTGCTTTCCGCTGATGCGTTCCGCGAGGTACCAGCGGGCAATGACCCAGCCTTCTTGGCGGACGGCCGCACGCCGACAGATTTCTCGCCACTCGGCCTCTGGAAGGAGGCCCTCCAAGCTCATTTCTCGTCGCCGCTGGTAATCGATTGGGCCTCCGTTTCCTTGGAGGTAGTCGGAAACTCGATTTATTGCGAGACGAATACCGGGCCAGTATCTCGACTCCGACAGGCCCCGGATCGCACTGACCACCCCGTTGGTTGGCTGTTGGCAACCAAGTAATTCCATCGCCTCCTCGACCTTGAGATCGTTACCCACCATCAACACCGCTACCGACAACGCAGGCCGCGCAGCCCTGAGAAAAGGCGTCGAACCGGTGAAGCGCATCGCCAAAGCCGGCCAGAACACGCTTGGTATGTGTGCCGCCGTAGCCTGCGCGGCGGACAGATCCCTTCCCGGTCGCCGAGGTAGCGCAGTTCCAGAACGGTGCCGGAGTTGTCCGGTAGCGCGCATCTGGTGGTCCCGAGCGGATATCGCAACGGCCTGCAGTGCAAGGCTTGTGTTCGCTCCGGTCCGCTGGCGGTCATAGACCCGACCGTTGAGCGCCAACCTATTAGTCCGCGGCCAAACCGTGTCGAGTGCAACGGCAGCCTCTTCGATCTCCGGCAAGCCAAGGATCGCCATTGCGGCCGTGAGCGCTGCGGCGGTGCCGGCGGCAGGACTGGCGCGGTCCCACCCTGCCGCATTGGATCTTGGGTTTGGATCTGGAAGGGCGACGTATTCCCGCATCAGATCGCTTGGCACGAGTGCATCCAAAGCTGTTCGGCCTGACTTGGACTGCAACCAGCTTCCGACTGCCCGGAAGTCGGCGAGGATCTCGGGCAGCGCTGTACTCAGCTGGCTATAAATTCCGAAATTCGTCCGATTCAGGAGAATCGCGTCGCTGATCGTTCTCTGCGCCGATAGGGCTGGATGACCGATATCTAGATGATGGACCTCTGCACGGGTGAGGTCGGCGGCACAACGAGAAGTCCTCAATCGAGGATCCTGCTCGCCTGTGGGCGCACGGCACAAACCAGGGCGTGGCACGAGTGTGGCGGGGATGTGATTCCTCTGCGGCGCATGACATTCCGGGCAGGAGTCTGCCAGTAGACACTGGTGTATCGGACACGCGAAGAACCACACCATCCGCCAAATCAAACGCCATCTACCTCCGTTCTCCGCCAAGCATTTTGGGCAGAAGCGGGAAGCATGGACATGGCGCCAGGGATAGACCGAAGCAGGTTGACCAGTTAGGGGGTTGTATCCGGCAGCTATTGCGGGGTAGGCCTCTAGGGTCATCGCCCTCAGCGTGGGTGTATCGACACCGGTCGATCCACTGATGACTCGAGACTGCTTGTCAGTGAGGTTCCCCAGCCAACGGTCGGGTCGGCGATGTGGCGGTAGCACCGAACCAAGTGCTGCACGGAACTCGCTCCAGGTGACTTCGCTGCGGTATGCGAGCGCTTCCAGCCACGAGTCGATGGCTTCGCCGGCGACTGGTGCCAGCCGCAACGGCAGCGTACGGACCACGGGGAGTTCGCCGCTTCGCTCAGCTGGCCTTGAGCTTGGTAGTCCACTTACGCGTGCGAAATGCCGCCTCAAGTTCCTTCCGGGCTTTCTCGGCTGCACTATCGATCTTTACGGCATCAAGCAGGCTCTGGTTGAGGGTCTCGACCCCGCTGCGAATGGCCCGCGTACATCCCTTCCGTATCAAATCCATTAGCGATCCAATGTGGCCTGTAGTGCGGAGATAGAGATAGTCGGGTAAGTCCTCGGCAAGCATTCCGACACGCTTATCGCCGAGGACTAGGCGCTCCTCGATCGTCGTAAGCAGAGCGCGCCAGTCACGCCGCTGCTGTTGGAGTTCACGCGGTGACTGGGGAGTGTCCATGTCGTAGCGGCTCATTTGCAGCACGGTGGTTCGGCGACTGGTCTGCGCCAAGGCTTCGTCGTAGGAGGCGTCCATCAAAACACCGCGTTCGATCAGCCCAATTCCGATCGACACCAGGGTCACGGGAAAGTCGTTGGCTATGTACTTGAAGTGATTGCTGATCTCGATGCCGCCGTGGTGCTGCCAATGCAAGAAGTGCAGATCATCAATGATCAACATCCGGGTATCGCACTTCAGCACATAGTCCAGGGCTCGCCTACCCAATTCCGTTGTGTTTCCTGATGTTCGGCCGGGGTGAGCGTAGAAGTCGCATAGCGCGGCGTTGAAATCTTTCATGCTGGTGTTTCCGCGCATGCCAATGCGGCATACCGGCCAGCGCTCGTCCCCGGCGGTGGTGAATTCCCCGTGGCGACGAATTTCGCGGCGGTGGAACTCTTTGGCGAAGGTCTCGACGGCGGTGGACTTCCCGAGTCCGGGGAACCCGTCGATGGCGACGGCCCCCTTGGCGTGATGACCGTCTTGAGCGTTGCTGTCCAGCACATCGTGGAGGTCCTCGAAAATCGCGGCCAGCTGCGGCGTCTTGAATGGGCCGAGGTTGTTGTGCCAGCTGTCGCGGATGGCTTTGTAGTCCTCCCGGGCTGATTCACCGAGGCGGCGGATCTCTCTCTTGGACAACAGCTCCGGACGCGGGCGCTTGGTTGCTTCGGTGTAGTCGCGCCACCCCTCCTTCCGCGACAGGGTCAGATTGTCCAGATTGGGAGAACCGCCCTCACCGGTTGTGTGCTTGGTCGTCACAGTTCCTCCAGAAGCTGGTCGTAGAAGTGGCCGTCATCGATGTTGGGGTCATCGTCGAGCTCGTCGTTGAAGACCGGCTCGTGACCGCTAAGAGCGTGTTTTGCATCGGGGCGTCCGACCACCGCTGCGGCTGCGCTGGCGTCAATGCTCAGATTCGATTGCTCACGAGAGAGCCTCAGTGCAGCGCGCCGTTCGGCCATCGTGTGCCCCTGGCTGAGGTTCCGGCGTTCGAGGAACTCGGCCAGTGCGAGCTTGTCGTCGACGTGGCGGTGCTTGGTCTTAGCCATCTCGCGTGCGAAGTGCAGTCCGTCTTCGTTCATTGGACCTTCGCAATCTGCTGCGTGCGTCCACGGGAGGGCGTGCCATTGCTTGGTGGACTTGAGATCGAAGAAGTACACCTGCCGCACATCGTCGGGATCGACGTGGACTGGCCACTTACCCCCTTTGTCCCGATAAGGACTCGCCTCCAGTGCGGTGTAGCCGGCCAATCCTTTGCCGCGGTAGTACCGGTGATCGATTTCGAATCCGTAGTGCTGGATCGTGCGCCATTCCACGGCTAGGAAGTGGTACGCAAGGCAGGGATCGCGGGGGACTTCGATGTAGCCCGCTCGAGCGATGCCGTGCTCGAACATCTGTGCCGGAGAGAGTCGCAGCGACCACAACCCCGCTTCGCCGAGGCCGTCATGGGGTCTGCGGTGATAGACCACCGCCACCCATTCCCTCAGGAGGGCTTCAAGCTCGTCGAGGAAGTAGAAGGCGTCCTGTTCCGGGGAGACTCCGCGAGAATAGATATCAGGGCCTTTGTAGCCCTGCAGTTCCTGCAAGAAGCCCTGCCGGACGGACTTGAAGAAGCGCTCGACCGGACCCTTGTCGTGCGCTACCCGTACTCGTGCCGGCTGAATGGAGATCCCTAACCGTCGGCATGCACTTGTCAGGTGCTCGCCTATAAAGATCTTGCCGCCGTCGATAACGAGCGTCTCGGGAACAACCGCCGGGTGCGCAGCGAATGCACCTGCAGGGTCTAGGGCATCGATATCGACGAGAACCGACCGGGGCATCCCGTGGGGTGGCCAGACCGCTTCCTCCGGCCAGTCTCTCCCCGCTTTCACGGGCCGGAAGGCTTGGTACAGAACAGCGGCGGCGTCCACGGCCTTGGTCGAGAAGGGCGTGAGGCGAAGGCCAACGATGCAGCGTGAGTACCAGTCCATTGCCACGGTGAGTTGCACGCCGACCCATCGCAGGGAATGTGGGTCCATCGCGTAGACGTCGAGCGGCGTCGTGTCCATCAACAGGTACTCCCCTGGGCGGCTGGGGAGTAGTTGGCCGTAGGGCATCACCGGTCGGCCCGCGATGTCCCGATTCCGCTTGGTGCTCTTCGAGAACAACGGATAGATACGTTCGAGTTTTCTCAAAATTCGGTATGCGGTTGCTTGCGATGGCATTGGCACAATGTCCTTGCCATAACGGCCGATCAGGCGAGCGCGGGCGTGTGCGATCACGTAGTCGCGGGTCGGTCGAGACTCGTTGATGCGCTCACGCATCACGTCGAGTGCAGTCTGCTCGAACAGCTTGAACTTGGTGTCCTCTGGCTGGGCGCCTTTGGCCGAAAGCAGGCCCACCTCGCCGTCCTTCTCGTACTTGCTCACCCATCGAGCGAAGGTTCTTTGTCCTACATGCAACTCTTTCGCTTTGGCTGCCAATCGCCTTCCCTTAGGCAAGTGCGGTAGGTAATCAGCTCGAGGTTCGCCGATCTCGGCGCTGAGAGAGCTCCCTGACCGGTAGCCGGTCAGAGCCTCCCGCACATGCGCGGCCCGGCGACGTGCCTTTGTCCGTTCCGACTCATCCACCCTCGACCAACTAACGGCGACAGTGTTTCCTTCTCCGCCCTCGGACACGGCGGCAAGATTTTCATCGAGAAGTCGCGATCGCTCGGAGTACATGAGTTCGTCTAGCGCAATCCGGCATACAGTGTCGGTGCGGATCTGCCGGGCGACAACTTCCGCAGCGCCGTCGGCGGCACAAACCTTAACTACTTCCATGACTTCACCCTCGTAGAGAAATCGGGTGCCGATTCCGACGCGTGCGCTGGCGTGCTTCATTTCTTCATCTCCAATACCGACGAGGGCCGTAATGGCCCGCTGATGTCCACTTCGTATTCGTGACGCCACAACAAGTTCAGAAGTGCCGGGCGCACAAACTGTTTGGGAAATTGGGCTAGCGCTGTCTCTGCCTCGGCGATGGTGCTGCCCGCGAACGCTCGCGGTTGAGCTCGCAGCACGGCGAGAATCTCTTGATTCATTAGCCAGTCTCGACGGTAACCCGCCAGGAATCGCACGTTGGCCAGATGCACCGGATCGGGCTCATGGACAACCTGGTACGTCCATCCCATGCGCTCGATCACCTGACGGGTCCATGCACACACGAAGCGGATTTTCGGATTCGACATCCGTTCCCTACGAACGACATCCACCACAACCGGTCCCCCGTCGCCACTGAATAGATAGTCCGGAATGTGCGGCCGAACTCGGCCCTCAACGGCGGCCCGTAAAAGGAATGGCTGTGCACTGATTTCGCGGACCCCCTGGTCGTAGTCAGCGAGTAGTAGGTTGGCCAACTCCAGCCGCGACTCGTAGATGACGTGACCACGCTGAGTCGACGACCAGTAGGTGCCGGGATAATGCATTTGGCCCGAATACGACCGGAATGTGCGCCACGGTGAAGCGCGCAGCAGTGCCTCAAGCGACACCTTCGCTGCCGGCGTGGACCGTTCTTCACCCGCCGCTGGCCGATATGAAACGACCGCGGACTCCACGTCAACCACAATCGAAGCGTCCACTGGCAACACCCGGCGGAACACCGCCGTCAGATCAGCGTGACACCACTCGGGTCAATTGGGAACCCATGCAGACGGAAAAATGCTTAGCTCAACTAAGCCGATTATCGGCAAGCTGGCATTTCTGCCAATTCGATGCCATCCAAATGAGAACTATGCCGGGCGGGATGAGAACCTACACCAACGCCGCGCCCCAACGCCGAGCGTGAAGCTAGCGTCACGCTCGGCGCCGAAT
>ENA-UPXM01001374-UPXM01001374.1-activated-sludge-metagenome-genome-assembly--contig:-NODE-1374-length-31686-cov-11.057823_pt1 | contig 31686 bp, 24 predicted proteins | sample MGYA00238178_ERZ772708 | MGnify/ENA primary metagenome ERZ772708 (study PRJEB29002, sample SAMN05720212) | activated sludge metagenome | isolation source: anaerobic digester from wastewater... | reverse complement strand
CCCTCTCGTGTCAAGCTAATGACAATAATTATATTAATGGATAATAAAATTAAAAGCAGTCAACTTTATTAAGTCAACTGCTTTTTTAAAATATTATATTACTTTAACCCATTAAATAATTTGTAACTTTCAAATATGGATAGAATTTGATCAACTTTTAGGATTCTTAAATTATCAATATTTCCATATCTGATTGCTTGTTTTAGCTGATTTTTTGTAAATAAAACATTATAATCCTTTTTTACCCATTTTTCTATAAAGTCTTCATACTTTATATATTCTTTCATGGACATATTATAGGAAGTTCTTTTTAGTTTTATCAGCACTACCTCAACACTGGGTATGGGATGAAAATATCTTTTAGGAATATTGTATAAAATTGAAATTTCATAAAATGGAGCTAACATTAGGCCCATTTTACGGTTTAAGTCTTCTAATCTTTTTGCAAACCCTAATTCCACTATTAAGTAAATCTCATCTGCATATTTTTCTAAACTAAGTTTACGAATAATAGAAGTACTCAAATTAAATGGAATATTTCCAAAAACTTTATACTTAAATGTAGATGGTAATTCATAAGACATAAAGTCATGATTAACAATTTTTATATTATCTAGATCTGAAAATTTGTTGTTTAATATAGGAATTAATTCACTGTCTATTTCAATAGCAATTACCTCTTTAGCCCTTTCCACAAAGTATTGAGTAAAATGGCCTTTACCTGGACCAATTTCAAAATAAACATCATTAGAATTCACGTCTATCTTCTTACATATTTTGTTTATATCATTAATAGAAGTTACAAAATTTTGTCCAAATCTAACACTTTTTCTGTTCATTATAACCTTTACCTTTCTGGTTATAATGAACCTTTTTTAGTTCATTATAACCGGTTAATTAATCGATTGGTTTAAGAAACTGTTTCTTAATCTGATATGATAAATGCCACCATATATTTGCATATTATGTCCTCCTTAAATTATTAATGCATCTTTAATACATTAATTTTTAGAGAAACTATTTTTCTCTTTTTCATTATATCACTTCTAAGTATCCACTTCAACAACAGCTTTTTGATAGTTTATTGAATTTGGATACTAGCTATTATCTAAAATTTACTTATAATATTTCATTTCCTCTAACTACAATCGACACAATATATTTTTCGATTAAATCTTTAGTTAGTTTTTCTTCTTGGATATTCTCTTGATGAATAACGATTTTTATTTTCTCATTCTTTAAAAAACCTATTTCAAAATCATCGATGATTTTCAGAAGACTTTCATCGGCTTTCTTGAGTTTACTTTTTATCGTTTTTTCATCGTCCATTTCATGAAAAATAATATAATTGGTTTCTATTGATAGTTCGTATACTTTTGATCGTGCTGGGTTTATCAACTTCTCAATGGCTAAATCTCCTGTTCCTAAAGATCCTCCATAAGTTAGAATAAAAATTAATTCATCTTCTTTTTCCAAGTAATCATTAATAAATATTCTTTGACAATTTGTGGCATAGACCAAAAATAAAGTGGAGTTTGGATAATCGTGCGCTCATCTTTATCTGTAATAGTTTCATGAGTAATAAGAATAAATTCTTGACCAATCTTAGTTGTCAACTTCTTAGCAATATGTTCGGTATTTCCCGTACCAGAAAAATAATAGATCATTTATATCTATCCTCCATTTTATTACCTTAAAATCTTCTTATAAACTTGTAGTAACAGTTTACGTCATAATATATACTATTATTCTATAGCTAATTAGATTTAAATTATATAGATTTATTGAAAATTTGGTTAATATTTACAAATAGAATCAAAAAATATTTCCGATATAATATGTAAAAATAAGTGCTTCTAGGCATTAAAAGAGGGCAACTGTTATGTCACCCTCTTCTAGCTTACTTCCATTCAATTTTTAGAATCTGATTTCCTCTAACTATGATTGATTTGATGTCCTTTTCCATCAGCTTTCTTGTTAACTTTTCTTCATGCATATTTGCTTGTTGAACAACTTTCTTTGATTGTTCATTTATCAAAGCATCAATTTCTTCATCAAGTTTTTTCTTTTCCTCTATGAAATCAAGTCTTGTCATTTTTCCTAGTTTATATTTCTCATAAGAAGCAAGCTTTTTAGATTCTAAATCTTGTATGAGAACATCAGAGTCAATTAGATACTTCTTCTGCTCTTGTATTTCAGAAGAAATATCACATTTAACTTTAATCGCTTCTAATACTAACGGTTCAACTTTATCAGCATTAGACCCTATTATCTTTACTCCATCATTCTTACAATAACGACATCTAAAATATCGATGTTCTTTTACTGTGCCATCTTTCCTTTGTCTCTTTGATCTTGTCATTGCTAAAACATGACCACACTCAGGGCAATATAAAAACCCTTGTAATGGTGAGTGATTGTGCCATTTATAATCTGTATTCTTGTCCTTAAAACGCTTAGAAGCTTTTAACTCCTGAACCTCATCAAATACATCTTTAGATATTATTTCCTCATGATTATTAACGACTCTTCCCCAGTCTTCTTTAGGGAGATATTTACTCTTTTCTTTTGTTCCATTAACTAATGACTTATCTACTCGGCTATAGATATAAGTTCCTGTGTAAATCTCATCGGCCAGAATATCTATTACGGAAGAGAAGTTCCACGCTGGATTGTCCTTAATTGTTGTGTATCTGTTTGAGTAGTCCATTTTGGTTAACTGAAGCTTTCTTTGAGCTGGTGTAATTATCTCGTTTTCATTGAGATAATCCTTAATTTTCCTTGTAGATAGACCTTCAAGATAAAGTTCATAAATCTTCTTTACCACCCAAGATGTTTCCTCATCTGGAATAATCTTGTATTTGTCCTCAGGATCTTTCATATAGCCATATGGTGGATTCCATGATTGTATTTTTCCTTGCTCATTCAAAGTTTTCTTTACTGCCTTAACTTTAGCAGAAGCATCTTTTGCATAAAAGTCATACATAAGATTCTTGAATTGAACATCAAGTTCAACACCATTTCCAACTTCTTTTGAACTATCATAGCCATCATTAATCGCTATAAATCTTATACCAAGAAAGGGAAAAATATTTTCTAGATAATCACCTAAAGTAATGTAATCTCTTAAAAAACGAGACATATCCTTGACTATAATATTGGTAACTTGCCCTGACTTAACATCTTCTAGTAACCTCTGATATGATGGTCTATTCTCATTAGTACCTGAATAGCCATCATCTATATATTCGACTCTTTCTAAATGCTTTAATTCAGTGTTTTGATTTAAATAGTCATTTAGATACATTCTTTGGCTAATGATACTTTCGCTTTCTTTAAATTTGATTTGGTCTTCAACAGAAAGCCTAATATAAAGTGCAATCTTACTCATTACTTTCCTCCTTCAGACTTTCCATATTAAATTTATAAACCACCTCAAACTCATGTTTATCGTAAACTATTACGTTTTCTACTAAGCTAGCAATTAGTTGTGCTGGTAGCTTTTCAAGCCCTTTCGCTGAAAAAATATCTTTAATCCACCTTAAAGCCTTTCTCTTATCTTTTTTTAGGTTAGATATTTTGATTTCTTGAGCTTGTTTTTCTCTTTCTATTGTTTCTATACGCCCCTGAGTTATGTCCCTTTCTAATAGATAAGTATTTCTATCTATTTTCCCTAGACTATAATTCTCATAGCTTTTTTGAAGAGTAATTTCCTCTTTTTGAATTAGATTATCATACTGGCTTAATTTTCTATTACCTTCTACTATAGCCTCGTCATACTTAGCTCTAATTCTATTACTGAAGCTAGTTTTATTTGTAATTGTATGAATAGCTTTACTTATATCTGTAGCTATCCTCTTATCCAAATCTGCTTCCATAATAAACAAGGATTCTTTCTCGCCAATGCTTCCATTGAATCTCTCATTTCGATAAAGATATTGTAATTGTCTTATCTTATGGCTACTAAAACGATATCTTCTATAGAGTTCTTCACCATCACAGGAAAATACTAAACCTTGAAACCTGTTTTTAGGTTCTCTTTTAAGGTTATGAGCCTTTGATGAAAATACAGACTCTGCTTTTCTTTGCTTACGCTGTGTTTGAATCTTTTCAAAATTCTCCCTAGAAATAATCGCCTCGTGAGTGTTCTGAACAACAATATAGTCTTTCTTTTCAGCACGTTTTTGTTTCTTTCCTTCTGCTAAAAATTGGGATTTAATTCCCTGAACCATATCACCAGCATAAGACTGATTGCTTAGCATTTTGCCCAAAGAACCAACATGCCATTGAGGATCATCGTCTATCCTATAGATTCTCCCAGTTCTGTAATAGGTCATTGGAGTAGCATATCTTTTTTCATTAATATGTTTCGCTACTTCTAATTGACTTTTTCCTTCTAGAGTTAATGCAAAAATTTCTTCTACAATAAAGCGAACATTCTTATCTACTTCAAGCCTTTGTCCACCTTCTTCTTTGATTACCTTATAGCCATACGGTGGTACTGAACCAATAAAAAAACCGTTTTTAGCTCGATTCATTTTAGTAGTCTTTATCTTTACAGAAATATCCTTAGCGTACATATCGTTGATAATATTCTTGATTGTTACTTCAAAAGATTTTTTACTATCCATTTCCTTTATGGTATCCAAGTTGTCATTAACCGATATAAAACGAACTCCTAGAAAAGGAAAGACTTTATCAATAAGCCTACCCATTTCCAAATATTCACGACCAAGCCTTGAAAGGTCTTTAATGATGATACAGTTAATTTTTCGCTCCCTTATTGCTTGCATCATGTTTTGGAATTCTGGACGATTAAAGTTCGTTCCCGAATACTCATAATCCGTATAAACTTCAACTACTTGTATATTTTCTTTTAAAGCATATTCTTGACAAGTCAAAGTTTGCGTTTCAATTGAAGATGACTTATCCCTCCAGCTCTCTGTTCTCTCATTTGAAAGCCTAGTATAGATACCAGCCCTATATTGAGTTCTATTGTTGGTAATTTCTTTCTTTTCTTCAAATCTTCTTGATGTTCTTGCCATTACATACCACCTCCTACTGAAACATATCTAGGAGTTGGATCGATTTTTGAATAAGCTTGGTGGAGAAAGATAGGCTTAGCCAATTTCTTAGCATTTGTTGCTTTATTCTTATCCGCCAATTTTTCAAGTAGATTGACTGTATCAATGTTATTAAAGACAAAATTAATTTGCCTATCCTCTAATACTTCTACCTTATCGATAAAAGTGATGAGCATAGCTCTTGTTACTTCATCTAAATCTTTAGAAGGAATAACGTTAGAAATAAAGCTTTCTTTATCCTTTAAGCGTTTCTCAAGCTCTTTTACAACTTCTTGTTTTGTCGTAATTTGCTCTTCGATTTGCTTTATCTTAAAAAGATAATTTCTGCGATAGCGTTCAAACTCTTCCCTTGTGATTAGCTCATCTTCTAAATCTAAATAAAGAGACTTTCTTAAACGCTCATACTTAGCCTTCTCATTTTCTAAAGAGCTAAAGTCTGCATTAATGGTGATGTCCTTTAAATCCAGTCTTGAAATCTTTTCTAATACATTTCTGTATCTTTCAAGATAATGGTTCAAGGAGTCTTTCACTTGAAGTTTAATTTCATCTTCTTTAATGCTGTGCCTGCTACAATCACCTGTTCGGTTGTAATTAGAGCAGATGTAGTAGATGTTAACCCCTTTTTTAGTTTTTACTGTCCTTCTTACTAGGGCACTTCCACAATCAGCACAATATAACATCCCAGCAAATAGGCTTGGCTTATCCTTGGACGTTTGCAAATCTCTTACTAGCATTTTATTAGCAAGGGCAAAGGTCGATTTACTGATAATTTCCTCATGAGCATCATCAATAACAACCCAATCATCTTCATGCACGTCTATTTCCTTCTTGGACTTATAGTTGAGCTTCATAGTTTTACCTTGCTCTAATACGCCAGTATAGACTTTGTTTTCGATGATACGGTTAATCATCTTGGCATCCCACTTACCGTCTTTAATAATAAAGCCAGTTGCATGCTTCTTACCTTTATTTTCTTTATGTTTTGCTGGAGTTGTCGCACCAATATTATTTAGAAAATCAGCAATGGCTTTAGAAGAATAACCTTCAATCTTCATTTGAAAAATTCTTTTGATTATATGAGATACTTCTTCATCTACTACCAATTGATGTTTATCAGCCACGCTTTTCTTGTAACCAAAAGGAGCGAAAGCACCGATGAATTCACCGTTCTTTCGCTTAACATCTTTTGCAGATTTTACTTTCATGGAAATATCTCGACAATAACTGTCATTAATGAAATTTCTAATAGGTAGAATTAAATGAGTGTCGCTCATATCTGCATTTTCACTATCATAGCTATCATTTACAGAAATAAAGCGAACACCTTTTTCAGGAAATATTTTTTGAAGATATTTTCCAGACTCAATATAATCACGACCAAAACGAGAAAGGTCTTTTACAATAATTGTAGAAAACTTCCCTTCCTCTAAATCTTGAATCATATTCTTAAAATCTGGACGCTCAAAGTTAGAACCACTATATCCATCATCCACATATTCGTAGTCGATATTAATATTGTTCACTTTGGCATAAGTTTGAATAATTTGTCTTTGATTGGAAATTGAATTACTTTCCATGCTGTCTCCGTCTTCTCTTGATAGACGAAGATACATACATGCTGTAGTCATTGAGATTCCTCCTCATTATTATTTCGGCAAATAGTAACGAGTGAATCTCTACTGCTTATATTCTATCTCATCTTCTATTAAATGTCAGCTTTAAATTGTAATGCTTGGACATAAGAAGAGTTCCAGAATTTCTAAAAGGTCAACTTTTGAGTCCCTTTTAACCTCAATTGTATAAGGCTTCTCTTTCGTATCTATTTGCTTTACATAGTCCTTATTTTTTCTTTCTATTCTTTTATCTATGTTTTTTTCATTCATAGTTTTGTCCTCTCTTAAAATAAAATTTAGTTTTATGACATAAACGAGTGCAATGGAATTGCTACATAGGTATCTCACCTCTGCCCCTGTTCAAGATGGGCCAGCGTCAACTTTAGAAGTATCATTATCACCATTTAATTCATCGCTTAAGATTTCCAGGCCTTAATTAAACTCATCTATATGTCGCTCGCTTCCTTCTATCCTTAGATTTTTCTAGTATTCATTTAAACCGATTGCTCAGCAGGAAGGTCTAGGCGTAAATAAGCTTGTGCTCCTTAAATGGATAACGTCTCGTCTTGGTCTATTCACTTGTCAAGGATCGATGTTTATGTCAAACATGAGAGGTCATTTTTTAGTTGCTTGTTTTGGAATAAAACAAGGGACAAATTCCCCCTCACCTTATAGAGTGAAAATTTGTCCCCTTTGAACCACTTTTTCTTATATGTTTTCTAAAATTTTTCTTAATTTCTCTAGTATCTTATTTCTTCTTCTAATTAAATTTGTCTGTGGCAATCCAAATCTATTGGCCACTACTCTTGTAGTTTCTTCTTGAAAATACAAAGCATTAATAATTTCTCTTTCTTCATCATTTAGTTCAGACAAGGCAGTATTTAAAGCTTCAATGGCTTCTTTCGTCTCGACTAGCTTTTCAACATCAACACTTTTATCTGCCAAGTTGTCTACAAAATTTCCATCATGATCTACGTCAGAAAAAAAGAGCAACTTGTTTTGCCTATCAAGTCGCTCTAAATAATTCTCTCTATTCGTATGTTGCCAATAAGCCAGATATACTTCCTTACTTACCATCACCTTGTCGCCATTTACAAAAATAAAATATTCTTTCTTTACCATTAAAAAAACCTCCTTAAATTTCTTTTTGTGTTTTGAAATTCAAGGAGGCTGGTGGAGCTCTTGTTTTATTCATTTGTTTTCACCTAATTTTGGGAATAAAAAAGCCACGAAGTAATCCGTGGCCATTCCATAATATTTAAGGCAAAAATCGCCTTATGATATTAGATTAAATTAGATGAAGTCCCATTACAGTAGCAATTAAGTACCAAACTAGTGCCAAGTTTGTCCCAACATTGTCTCAATCAGGTCTCATAGGGTTGAGCCATTTCAGCTACCATAGGTAGTTCCTGTATAGCTTGTAAGGCTTCTATGACATCTGGTAAGGCATAGCCAAAAAGCATATTCCCGAAAGCTTCTGTCGCCTTATTTAGATATCTGAAATAAGTTGACCTACTCATATTATGAACGATTAATAATTGTTCACAGGTTCTGGCTTCTTCTGTAAAGTATCTTCTTTTTAAAATCTCAGCATAAAGTTCTCCATCATTTGGATACCTACTAAGCCTCTCTAAAGATAAATCCATAAGTTCTAATAAAGATAAGCTGACATTAATATCGATTAAACTTTCTTCCAATTTTCTTACATCAACATCTGTGTCTACTTCTAAAAAACTTATAACTAAATCTTCTAAGTGTTGTCTTCTACATGCATAAACTTCTTGATCTTTCATCTGAATTCGATCTTGAACATGAAAGCTGACTTTCCTATAAAGTTTAAGTAGTAACTTTGCATTATGCTTATAGGATTCGTATGAATCTCTTGTTTCTATATTTTCTGTAATTCTTTTCAATTTTCCACCTCATAATATCTCCCTCAATAAATTTTGATGGACATCATTAAACGTCCGAAAAATCCTTATCTTTGCTAGAAAGAGCTTTTGTAATTCTATATCCGTCTTCTGTTACTCTACTGTCCTTGATTACGATGTAATCTTCTTTCTTGTATTTTGCTTTTTTATCTATAAAAATGATGCTATTGTTGGCGATGTCATGAGGAAGCACACCATCATCCTCACTTGCAATAGAACAAAAAACATCATCAGATAACATAAGTCCTGTAACGCCAACTAGTTCATCTAGAATCATTGGCTCATAATTTTCTCTAATAAATTTTGCTTTCAACGTTTCCTCCTATAATTCGTCTTTTTCACTATATTAGATTGACTAATTAAGACTTTAAAAGTATAATATAGTCGTTGAATGTCATATTTTATATTATATTAAGTCACTTAATGGCTTATGTCAATACCATTTTTCATTTTTTAAGACTTTCAATGACCATAAAGGAGGATAAACGATGAACTTCGCCCAAAAATTAAAAGATTTGAGAACAGAAAAAAACTTAACCCAAGAAGAATTAGCAAAAAAATCTGGCATCTCTATTAAATCTATTTCAAGATATGAACTTGGCGAGACGCTCCCTCGCACAAAAAAATATTATGAAAAAATCGCAAACGCTCTTGATGTCGATACAGATTATTTCCTGTCACAAGAGGCTGATTTCTTTATCAATGCTCGAAAAGAATTTGGTTACAAGGGAGCAAAAGATGCTGAAGAACTTGTTAATGGGATGATTGGACTCATGGCAGGTGGAGAACTACCAGATGAAGATAAGGCCACAATACTTGATGCAATGCAGGAAGCCTTTTATATGGCTAAGCTAGAAAATAAGAAATATACACCGAAAAAATATAAGATTGAGGAAGAATAAATTTGTAAGGAGGGTCAGCTATGAATCAAAAACGAAACCTGATTTATAATGACGTTCAAAAATTAATAGCTCATCATGGTACTCGAGACCCTCGTACTATTTTGCAAGAACGTAATGTAACTTTAATTCCGTTTAAAGAAAAAACAAAATTGCTAGGAATGTATAAAGTTATTCTTAGAAATAAGTTTGTCTTCTTCAATCCTTTCATCGATGAGCGAATTTTAAATATGGTCTTTGCTCATGAACTTGGACATGATATTTACCATTATGACCTTGCAAAGAATGAAGAGATGATTGAATATGAACTTTTTAATATTACAAGCTCGACGGAACTTGAAGCGAATCTTTTTGCATCGCATTTACTTATCGATGATAATGAATTAATTGAGTATATACAGGAAGGTAAATGCTATGAAGAGCTAGCCAGTATTTTTAACGTAAATATCAATTTGATGTTCTTTAAACTCAATGAAATGTATCGAATGGGCTACCCTATCAATCGATTAGATGTGTGTTATGACAGCAAATTCTTTTCTGAAATTGATGGAACGGATAACTCAAATCATGAATTATTTTAGTTAAGTTAACATGATCTTTTCTAGAGATGTTTAGTTTTTAAAACAATTTTGGGACATCTCGTTAGATGTTATTTGATATTATTAAAGTGTCGATAATCTCCCCCCCAAAAAGAACTTAATGAAAGGAAAAGTCATGATAGATTTAGAAGCTATAAAAACAAAAATAAGCGATGGAAAAATAGATTCTTATGTAGAATCATACCTGGCAATTTTAGATAAGCTAGACACTTTGGAAAATGAATTACGTCAAGGTAATCTAGAAAAAGAAGAAAATGATGAGATACTTGAGATGTATGATTATCTCATGGAGAAGATTGCAAACTATTATATTAAAAATCACTATAAACCTAATAATTTATCTTAAACAAAAAGGAGGATTATGAATACAAACTACTTAGAACTAATCAATGAAATACTATCTAGTTCATTAAAAGAATCTGAGATACTCGAATTTAAAGATTATAAATTTAAGGACGGTAAATTTAATTCTTTAGATTCTAAAAACATGAATACACTCATTAAGGAAATCTGTTCTTTTGCCAATGCTGACGGCGGAAAAATAATTTTAGGTATTGCCGAGGATGAAAATCATAACCCAACTAAAATATCTGATACTGGAGTTAATGTTGAAAATTTTGAAACTTGGGAACAATCTTTCCGAAATAAAATAGCTACAAAAACAGTTCCTGCTATTTATGGTATTAAACTCCACCATGTCGTAGTAAATAATGATAACTGTATTGTTATTGAAATCCCCAAAAGCATATTAAGACCTCATGCATTTGATGATGGTGAACACAAATTTTATAAACGTAATGGAAATGAATCTCGACCAATGAGATATTCTGATTTGAAAAATGGGTTTTCCGAATTAGAGATCACACAGCAAAAGATATATAACTTTATCACAGATAGAATTTCGACTATCTTAGATTCTGAAATTGATGAGTCCTTATCTGAACGTTCTTCCCTAATACTTCACGTAATACCTGAATGGTCATTAGATGTTTCTAATTTTATAGATTTGAAAAAATGCTATAATAACAGAGCTTTAAGTGTTATTTCTCCTGATTATAGTAATTACTCATACTATAATGCTGATGGTCTAATGAAAACATATGAGACAAACCATAACGGATTTTCTTCATACCTACAAATATTTACAGATGGAAAACTTGAAGCAGGTGAAATTAGGTTGTTAAATGATTTTAGAGATGAAAATCCTTTAGAAATCTATCATTGGGATCAATTAGAAAAATTAATTGCCGAAAAAATATATATTTATTGCAAAGCATTATCTGAATTAGATTTAGGGACATCATTTTTTATTACTTTAACCCTATTAAATGTTAGGGATAAATATTCTACTACTTATTATGGATTTAATCGCGGAAAAGCAATCAAAAAAAACTTAATTCGCCTTCCTATTATTAAATGGAATATCCTTGAATCATTTGAAGAAAGAATGCTCCCTATTTTTAATAACTTTGCTAATATTTTCAGTGTTGATTCCTCAAGCCTATATGATAACAATAATAATCCAATAGAAGAAAAATTTAGTTTTATATCAAAACAATAAAGGTAAATAAGCTTAACGCTTTCTACACGTTTATATTTAGTAGCAAGCATAGCAAGTGAGTACCCACTTGCGAAAAATTGATGAAGCAGACCAACTCGGACTGCTTCTTTTTTTATTCAATTTTAACTTGTTAGGGAGAACCCTAATACCCCGAAAATACAAAAAACAGGAGGAAGAAATGGAAAATAGAAGTCGAAAAAATCAATTAAAAATCTACCTGAACGATGAAGAACTGGCCTTGTTCAGGGAGAAAATGAAGATGACAAATAGTAAAACGATGGCTCATTTTATTAAAAAATGCGTTATGGAAAAAGAAATTTATACTGTTGATCTTGAACCTTTCAGAAATATTCAATGGCTACTTTCTAATGCCACAAACAATATAAATCAAATTGCAAAACACGCGAATCAAACAGGCGTTATCTATCGTGATGATATAAAAAGCATCAGAGAAGATATTGATGCCATTTCAAAAGAAGTTTGGCTAATACATTCATTACTTCTAAATAGAGCTTCGGATGGAGGAAAATAGGCATGGCAATTACAAAAATTCATCCAATAAAATCAACACTTAATTTGGCTGTTAACTATATCACAAAGGATGAAAAAACCAACGACCAAATTCTGGTCTCCGGTTTTATGTGCAATCCAATTACTGCCCACTCTTCTTTTCTAAAAACTCGAGAAGCTAACAATGTTCAGGGAACAGTTTTAGCCCAGCACTTAATTCAATCCTTCTTTCCAGGAGAAACTGATGCAGAAACTGCTCACCGAATTGGTCAAGAACTCTGTGAAAAACATCTGAAAAACGAGTATGAGTATGTCATCGCTACCCATTTGGATCGTGGCCATATTCATAACCATATCATCTTTAATCATGTCAATATGGTCACAGGTAAATGCTATCGAGCTAACTACAAGACTTATCATCAAATTAGAAGCCGAAGTGATGAATTATGTAAGAAAAATAAGCTTTCTGTCATTGACCCTTACTACGAGAGTTATAAAAGGAAGTACAAAACTAAGGGTAAATCTTGGTATGAATATCAACATGCAAAGAGAGGGACATCTTGGAAATCAAAGCTACAATTTGACATTGATAGAATGCTAAAACAGGCAAAAGATTGGGAAGATTTTCTAAGAAGAATGGACGAGCTAGGCTATGAAGTTAAGCACGGTAAATACATAGCTTTCAGACATAAAGACAAGCAAAGATTTACTAGAGCTAAGACTATAGGTGACGACTATACCGAAGAGAGATTAAAAGAAAGGCTATCTGAAAACATACAAGTTAACCACTCTCGGGTTAAACAAAGAGTTGGCAAAGTTATTGATATTAAGAACAATGCAAAAGCTAAATCAAGTAAGGGATATGAGTTTTGGGCTAAAAAACACAATCTTAAAACGATGGCCGATTCTGTTATTGCTATTCGTGAACTTGGTATTAATTCTAAGCAAGAATTGGAATTTCAAATTCAAAAAAGCGCCGAAGAAAGGCAGACTATTCTAGATAAAATTAAGATTATTGAGTCTAAAATGGATAAGCTTTCTGAAACTATGGAGCAAGTTGAAACCATTAGGCAGTACCGAGAGCATTACAAATATCACAAGGCTAATCCTGACGATGAGAAGTTTTCCAAGGAGTATTCTGCTGAATTAAAGCTTTATACAGTTGCCTCTAAATCAATCATGGCCAGCTATCAGACCGTGCCAAAATCAAAGGATATTCTTGAAGAACTTGATCAATTGCAAGAAAAAAAGAATAACCTTATGCAAGAGTATTCTAATTCTAATAATTTATTTTGTGAGTTAGTTCAGTATAAGAAGAATTATGAGAATTATATGAATAAGGAAGTGGAGCGATAAAGTTCCCACTTCCTTATCCTTAAATTAGTTGTAAATTAATTACTAGCTCTAATAATTCTTCATTTTCACAATAGGTTTTTTCGTCTAACAACTGATATTTAGAATTATTTAATTCTATAATTTTAATATTCCCATCGTATCTAAAATCTTTTGGATTAAAGCCTATTGATGAAAATATTAATTGGCTATAATTCGGTGCCTCTTCAAGAATGTATTCTATTAAAGCTTGTTCCTTATCGTAATCCATCTCTGCATTCTTAGGACTATCTAATACCATAGGCAACGATAAAGAATCTCTGTCATAATATTTTTTTAAATTATTTAGTGTGAAATACCAAATTACCGTTGAAATAGGCTTATTACTTCCACTAGAACAAAATACTCTAATCACAGACTTATACTGACTCTCCTCAAGTTCATTCAAACCAAATTTAAGAACTAATTTGTCAATCATCTCATAGTACTTTTTATTTAGATTTGCCTTATCTTCTGCAACTTTTTTTAATTTCTCCTCAATTATTTCCAGTCTGTCATTTAATTCTGTTTGAATTTGATATTCTGAGAACATATCATCATTTAAACTTTTATAGAGATTGTTCAAACCTATATAACTTGCGTAATTATCAATTTCATTTTTCGTAATATTTATATTTTTTTTATACGATTCCATTCGCTCTGAAAGTCCGATATAAGAAGATTCAGCTGATTTTATTTTATGCTTAACTTTTTCTAAATCCTCATAGATACTATCACCTATATGCATAGAATCTTCTATAGAGTTATATCTTTTACTCCTTAAATCCGTAGTGTCACTTATAACAGAATGACATTCAGGACAAATATCCTGCTTCAATATACTTCTAATTTCTTTTTCTTTATTGTTTTTAAATTTCTTGATTTGATTAAGGGCAACCTCTAACTCGAACTTCTCGTTGCGAAGATTCGTCAATCCGAATCTTAACTCATTCATAGACTTAAGCAGTTCATTATACTCTTTAGATCTAATACTTAATTCTTTTTCTAGCTCTTTAATATTTTCTGGAACTATCACATTACCTAATAATAGTGATGTTTTCTCCTTCATTTCATTGGATTTTTCGTACTTTAATTCAGATTCTTTTATTTTGTCTTGTATGTTTTGTTTCTGATTTACTCTTTCAAAATATTGTCTATCATAAATGCCAAGCTGAGAGTAAATAACATATGGCTTAAAATTAGAATACTGTGTAAGGTTTTTAAAAGAATTAAAATTTGTTCCATCATACTTGTCTTGATCAATAAAATTCATAACATATGTGTATGCAGGAGGAGCGATTTCTAGCTTCTCTGTTTTTTTATTTGGTAAGAAAAGCACAAAAGACCAGAGGCTACTTAAAAACTCTGAGAGTTCATTTCGTGAGGAAGTTTGAAAAATAATATTTAACAAACTATCAAATATTTTAAATACCCTTTTGTGCCTATAAATAAAGTATTTTTTTGAATCTATCCGAAATTCTAAAAGGTAAACTTTGTCCTCATTTTTCCATTTCTTATCAAAGTACGCATCGGCTCCTAAGACATGGTATAAACTACGCAACAAAACCGATTTACCTCTATCTGTACCATCAATACTACTAGATGTTACAACATTTAACCCTTCTTCAAATTTTGTGGTAAAAGCTTGCTTTGAAAGTATGTCAAATATATATATTTTTTCGAAAATAACATTCATTAAACCTCACCTCCCTCTACATATATATAAAACAGTCTAAGATAGAATACATTTTTCATTTCCCTTGAATATTCTACAGGAAATTCTTCATCAAAAACTGGGCTTAATACATTAATAAGAATAGTCTCATTAGTTAACTCATCCTCATTGCTCTCAATAAATTGAAATATTGAAACTTTTAATATATTCAAATCATGACTATGATCGTTCTCCAATAAATCTGTAAGTGCTTTATTATATATTCGTCGCTCTTTTGGTAATAAAGTTTTTATAAAATCCTTAGTCTGTTCTATACCAGTAACAGATTTTTTTCTATGTGATTCTAACATTTTATCAAAATCACTCTTTGAAATCCCCTTCTTACTTAAAACATCTCTATAATCAGTTATTTCCATCTCATATGAAGCCTTTTTCTGAGCTGTTTCTGATACTAGTCTGTATAAAGCATTTGGGTTGTTAGGTTCTTCATTTTTTATTTCTTGAAAAGATTCCACTAACTTCCCTAAAATAGCATGCTGAGGATTAAGCAAATCCATTCCATCACAAATATAGAAAGTATTTTCCAAGTTCACTTCAGTTAAAGATAGTTCTTCTTTAAGTTTTTCTACAATATCATCTACAATCTCAGTTTTTAGTTCACCAATACAAATTTCTGGTCTAATATCCTCTTCTTTGCCTATTTTTAAAGGTTTATTGCAAACTATAGCTAGTTTAATTTTCTGATCTGGGCTATATAAGGCATATAGCTTTCCTAAAACTGAATTAGAATTTTTTAGGCAAGAGGTAAGAGTTTTATGGCTATAATTCCCTTTGTTTTTAGTTTTTATTTGATAGAAATCAAGCCCATTTTGGTAATGTAGCTCAATGTCACATTTAAAATCAAAAACAACTGTAAAGTCTTCGTACATTTTATGTGCATCAATTAGTTTGCTAATCCCCCACAATAATTCAACCCTAAATCTATTTTTAGTCCTACTCCCAGATAAATCTAATGGTAAACTCATATAGAAGTCTGAATAGCTCATAATCTCTCCTCCTTTCTAGCCCAACTGTCAGTTTTCAACAGATTATTCTGTTCTTTTTTTTCTCAAGTTTTCCCAAGTATTATAAATTTGTTTAAACTCTGTCGAGTTAAATTTAGAATAAGGTTGAATTAATTCATCTACCCATTTTACTAACTCTGAAATATCTTCTTTTTGTCTTAATTTTATATCTAATTCTTGAGATACTTTTTCAAAATTTATTCCGCCATCGTCTGCAAGTACAGGTAATCTAATATTTTTCAAATCACCAGGCAAAATTTCTAAAGCTCCGCCACCAAAAACTCTTCCTTCTAATTCAAATGTTAATAAGCAAGCAGATGAATAGAATAAGACTAGAAACTTGTTAAAATCTACATTATTTTTGAACTTTACCCTATGAAAGGTATCTGTACTTGTAGCCTCTACTGCATTTTTTACAATCTTAGGAAATTTTCCCATTCTTCTAAGTAAGAAAGCTTCTGGGATCCATATTGAAGGAATTTCAAACCACTTATGTCTCAAACCTAACTTATAGCCTTGATGTTCATTTCTATTTACAACATCCCTTATATATTGATGAGCTCCTTCCTTTAGTTCCTTATTGTTAAAATCTAATAACCAGACTTTTCGCCCTTTACGGCTATTATTTTCTATATCATCTTTTGTATAAAACAAACCTGTAGCATCTAGACTTCTTCCAATCAATGGAACTTTGTATTCGTCTAACTTGTAATTATTTATTGTTAGTTCATCAACTACAAAAACTTTATTATTACCTGTAGTTATGCCAACTTCTATATTGGCAAAATCATTTATTGAATTAGTATTATGTAGGAAACTTCCCTCATAAAACTCCAAAAAATCTTTATTTAATAAAAATTTTCTCCATTTATCACTATAATCAAACTCATAATTTTCAAAAGGGATTAAAGAAATGTCTTTGGTTAGTTGGGACATATCTTTCAAGTGTATGTTGCGAATCAAATTTCCTTTTTCCTCTAAATTTCTTTTAACACCAAAAATAAGAACTACATCTTGCTGAATCCCTTCAAAAACAATACTATCAAAACTAATGATTGTTACTGTTTCTAACTTCTTAAAAATAAATTTTCTAAGCTCTTTTGCATACGAAACTTGCAATAAGTCTGTTGGCAAAACAAAAGCAAATTTACCTCCAGACTTGCACATTTCTATACCAGCAACAGTAAATGCTACCCACGAGTTAATTAACTTATTAGCCTTCATTCCATTACGTTTCAAAATATCACTTTGATAATCTCTTTGTTCTTCTGATAAAAACTGATATCTAATATAAGGTGGATTCCCGATAACAACATCATATTGAATTCCTTTATCTTTAACACTTTCATAGAAATTATAAAAATCATCATTTATTACTTTAGTATTATTTATTTTCCTAATTTTTTCACATTCTACAGAATCTATTTCAACCGCTGTTATACTGGCGTCCTTATTTTTACTAACAATATATTCAACAAATCTTCCATCTCCTGCTGAAGGCTCTAAGACTTCAATTCTTTGGAAATCTTCTGTAGCCCAATTCGATAGAAAATCAACTATTTCATATGGAGTATAAAACACTCCATATAATTTTTCTGTAGTTTGTTTTGACTTGTCATTCATTTGATTTTCACCTTTAATTTAAATAATTCGTCTATTTTTTTATTAATTTTATCAATCGTATTCTTTTTTACCATTTTTAATAATTTTTCTTTTTTTGGATCGGTCTCTTCTTCGATTTCATTATTCAAAGGAGTAATTTCCTTCACCAAACTAGTTATTTCATCATGGATACTTTTTTCATGATTTTCATCAAAGTTTATTGGTAAAAGTGGAATTGATTTGTATAGCCCTGTTCCATGAGTATAGAAGCCACCTTCGAAATCACTACCAATTATTTGAAAAATTCTATCTGTGAACTCATGACTTAGCCATGCTTGAATATATTCCAGGCTATAAACTGAGCCTTCCTTCAACGTAATAGATATATATCCGGCTGTTCCTCCAGAAGAAAAAGCCATGTTGCTCCTATCAATATTAAAATTCGGTTCACTAGACATAACACCTACAATTATTTTTTCGCTATCATTTTCCTTTAAACACTGGGTTCTTCCGAATTGATACCACTCAACATCGTCATTACTTCCTTTAACGTCACGTTTTCCTCCCATGCTTTTTGGAAGCAATTCTTCTTTGTAAGCATTTAAATACTCCCAAGCTTTTGGGAAATTAACTCTTATTTCATTTTCAGAAATTAAATCACCCTTAACATATGGAAATACCACATAAGCTGTAGCTTTTATATTTTGATAGGATCTCTTTATCCCTTTACCTTTAGGTGGAGCATAATATTCTCGTAAAATTCCCTTTTCAATTTCATATTGAACATTATTTTTTTTAAAGAAAATAATATTATTATCTTCACGAAGTATTTCATTCTCTTTAATTACATAAACCGAATTTTTACTAGTCTGTATCCCGTTAGTAGCCTCAATTTCTTCTTCAATACAAGGAAAATTCTCCATAGTATAATCGTATTGTTCTTTAAATTCTTCATCACCAGTAAGAAACCAATATTCTTTTTCTAGATTTTCAACTTGATAAACTAACCCTTGTTTATTTTTGTAAACATCCCCTATGTTTGAAACTATAATATATTCGAAACTATTCTTTTTATTCTTTACTAACTTTAGAACAGATACATAATTAATAACACCATTAAATAGTTGCATTACACCGAAATCATAAATTTTATCTATAAAACCATTTTCCATTAAGAGCTCTCTAAGTTTTTCCCCTGCGTTATTAGTGAAAAACTTATTAGGTACAAGTAAAACCGAAACTCCATCATTTTTTAATAATTGAAGTGACCTTTCAATAAATAAAAAATACTTATCATATTGTTTAAATACACTTTTAAATTTTCTTTTATATGAATCGATTTCTACTTCAGGTGTTGAGTTTTTAATATCTTCCGTCATCAAATAAGGTGGATTCCCAACCACAGCATCAAATCTATAATTCTTTTCCTCTCTCGAATTCATAGGCATTATTTCAAATAACTCTTCACGTGAAACACAAGTTACATCAAAATCTTCATTTGTAATTAATCCGTTTGCACATACTATATTATTTTGAAGTGAAGGAAGAATTGGCATTACTTCCTCTATTCTTTCCTTATTCTCATTGGATAACAATCGCAATAACAAAGAAAATCTAGTTAATTGAACTGCTTGATTATTAATATCAAACCCCCATAACACTTTCTGTACTAGTTGTTTTTTTACAGAAAAAGGGACCAATTTTTCATCTGGAAATACATTATGTTTACGTGCATAAAGATCAACCAAATGTTGTTCTAAGTAGTTATAAACTTCGATTAAAAAAATTCCTGAACCAACTGCTATATCGGCAATCTTCAAATTCAGTATTTCGTTAATATTTTTATCCTTAACTAATGGATCTAAGGCTTGTTTAACAATTGCAACAACTAGTTCATCTGGGGTTGATTTTACAGATTTTATTTTTGCACTTTTTGTTTTTTCAAGCACAGCAATTCCATTACTAATAACAATTTCTTCTTGCAAAAAATTTTCATATATCTTACTTAAAATACTTAACTCTATAACAGAAAAATCATAAGATACATTAGGAAAGTATAGGTTATCTACAATTTGAGTTAGTGCTACATTACTTAAATCATTAATTATTTTTGACTCTAAAAAGAGTTCTGAATTATATTTTTTATCAAGTTCTTTAAAATATTCCTTATAATTTTCATGTTTCAATATTTCTTCTTTTAACTTATATGACGTCTCGTATTTATTGTCCTCAACGAATCTTAAGAATACCAATTGATTTAAGAATGTTTGAATTGATTCATTTAGATCACCATATGAGTTAATATCGTAACCTTGTGAAAGCAAATCATTTGCTACTAATACTCGCCATTCATTTAATTGTTCAAGAAAAACGTTGTCTAGCGATAGCTTCGTTGCTTCTTCTGGCTTAACTTTTCTAATCCATCTATCAAAGTCTCCATTAAGAATACTCTCTCTAGAAATTAATTTATATATTTCTTCAAATTTTTCCTCGTATTCTGTATAGTGATATAATTTATACCTATACTTACTTACTTTTTCACCCTTTACTGGCATTTCATAGGTTACGTAGATAGCTAAATACTGAAAATTAGTAAGTATTGAAATATCATGGCCTGCATTCCAGCCATATCTTCTTGCCTGAATAGCGGAATCATGGTCTTTACTAATATCTACACTTACTTTTTTCGCCTCAACAAAGAACTTGCTCATTCCATTCATTCTTATTGTATAATCTGGTCTATCTTTTGAACTTGCCACAGAATACTCCTCGGCAACAATTTCTCTTTCTCTAAAAGAAAGACCTTTAGGGTTCGAAATATCCCAACCTAATAATTTTAAAAAAACATCTATATATTGCTGTCTGGTCATTTGTTCATTAAAGTTATTTTTTGTATCCAAATAATATGGTAAGTTTTCAGAATACACTTTCACTAGATTTTTTAACTCATTTTTTTCTTTTTGAAAGCTCATACTGATTCCTCCACACATTCAACTATTTCTGAGATATCACATTGTAACGCATTACATATTCTAAGTAAGGTTTCCGTATTAACGTTATCTCCATTTTTTAATTTATAAAAAGTACTTCGACTCACGTTAGCTTTTTTCATAAGCTCATTATGCTGCATATCTAAATCAATCAACTTTTTGAATAATTTTTTATAACTTAAACAGTACATTTTCTCCTCCAGGCTTCAACCTTTATAGGCATTTATGCAAATATATATACCATTATACCAAATATTTGTTTTATTTTGCGAACTTTTTCGCATAAAAAAAACGGTGCAGTCCAAAGACCACACCGCCATACAATTACCTTTCTGTTTCATGTTTTTGTTCAGTTTTCTTATTATCCTTTCGCTTATCCGATTCTTTATGCTTCTTAATCGCCCCTAGAATCGATTCTTTCTTCTCCTCTTGACCCTTTCCTCTACCTCTTGCTTTTAGGAGCTTAGAATCGAGAATTCGGACGTTTGTATGCTCCTTTCCATTCTCATCTACACTTTTCCTTACTTGACCGAAGAGTTTTACAAAGTCGCCCATTTGAAAGTTCTCTGGTATATTCGCCTTATCCTCATAAGCCGAGCAGTTATAGTAATTTTTTTTACCTTCTTCATCTTTAGATACTACCGAGAAATTTACCACCTTGAATTTTTCACCCTGATTATTTGTTATCTCTAGCTTCTCAACATCTTGGGCGATATTTCCCACAATATTAATCAAGTCATCTCTTTCTTCATTAATTCCAAACTCCTCTATAATAAGTCCTTGTTCTTTCATATCGTCAATCATGTAATCGAACTCATCACTTAATAGACCCTGTGTGTCATTGTCCATATAGGCATCGTAAATCTTGTCAAGGGCTTCTTCATCATTGATTCCTTTTTCAAAGCTTATAATCGCTTTGACTAAGTCCTTGATATTATCATTGGCCATGTTTTCTATTGTCTCTCTAATTTCTTTGTAATTCATTATTATCCCTCCCAATAAAATAGGGAGCTTTCGCTCCCTTAACGTTCTCTGTCGTTATCCTTTTGTTCTTTTTCTGGTTTCATCCTGCTGTCATTTTCCTTCATTTCCTTAATCTGGCCTAAGATAGACGGCTTTTCTTCTGATTCCCTACTGTGGAGATTATCTTCTACATCAAAGGTCGATTCAAAATAATCACTATCCTTAAAATCATTATCATAGCGATCAGAAAGACCATCATTATCTAGATCTTTAGCTAAAGGATCATAGAAATTCCCTTGTTCATCCATCTCTAAACCTAACTTATCAATCATTACCTCGTCACTTACATAAACAAAATCTTCAAAGGAAGACATGTGCATCTGACTAATCATATTTTCTAGCGCAGATTCTCTACCTAAATTATCGAAATCAAAGCTACCCCCATCTACTCTTATATCGTTGATATACTGTGACCAGGTCAATTCCTCCAAGTTCAACTCATATTGAACACCATACTCGCCATCTAAAATTTCAGTATAGGCAATACCAACATGGGCTAAGTCAGGATATAGTTTATCAAAGTCTTCATAACGATGGTCTTCTCCAAACTCTTCGTTACTGTAATCAATAATCGCTCTTTTTAAGTCTTCCATAAGCGGAGAAGGGTTTTCCAATTCTTCCACTTCACCCATATCTAATAGCTTATTTAACTCAGCCAGTCGTAAGACCTTATCCTGAAGTTCTTGTTCTTGTTCAAAAGGTTTCTTTAATTCCTCTTTGGCATTGACAAGCTGCTCTTTCGTTGTAAGTAGCTTATCTTCTTGTTGCTCCAACCTTTCAGGCATTTTCTCTAGTACATTATCTAGCCTTGTAAGGTTGCCATCTGCACTTGTTCCTAGAACACCTGTATGTTTTGCTTCACCATTTAAAGAAAAGGTGTATTGGTTAGCAAAGGAGTTATAGGCTACTTCAAGTCCAAAGTTGCGGTATTCTCCAATTACCTTGCCTTCGTTAACATGAACGCCTTTAATTGCTTCTAAAAGCTTCTCTCCAGCCTGCTTCTTATCTTTAATCTTCTCTCCATTAATCGTTATTGAATTAAATTTTTCATCACCTTCTGCTTTAGCTTCAACATTCCCGATGTCCTTCTTCATCCTCTTAATCAAGCTCTCTGTTTTTTGTATTTCTTTCGGATAAGTCTTGGTAACCTTGTCTTCTAAGCTATACTTATTAGACTTAAAGCTTGCTTCAAGCATTTTTAGTTTCGTAACCTGATTATCCAGCTCCATCTTTTCTTTTATTAAGGGATTTCCTGTTGCTAAGGCTTTGATTTCAGCATAGTTCAAACTGCTTTCGTCTACGTCTTCAGCGGCTCGAACTGGTGTTTTAGAAGTCATGATCTGAGAAATAAACTTTTGTTTATTCTCAATGGTCTGCCACAAATAGCTGTCAAAGGTATTTTCAGTAACATACCTAAAGATATTGACCTTCTTATTTTCATTACCTTGGCGGACAATACGTCCTGCTCTTTGTTCTAGGTCGGCTGGTCTCCATGGAACATCTAAATCATGAAGAGCTATTAACTTGGTCTGAACATTCGTCCCTGAACCCATCTTTTGAGTAGACCCCATAAGGATTCTCACTTCGCCCTTGCGCACCTTGGCAAAGAGTTCTTCTTTTTGCTTATCAGTATTGGCCTCATGGATAAAGGCAATTTCCTTTTTAGGGATTCCCATCTCTACAAGCTTATCTCGTATATCATCATAGACATTAAATTCACCGTCACCTTTTGGTGTCGACATATCCGAGAATATAAGTTGTGTTGAGTTCCTTTCTGATGAAGCTTCCCAAATGCTGAATACATTCTTGATACAAGTATTGACCTTACTTTCAGGATTATCAGGTAGCAGGGGATTAATTAGCCTCTGATCTAAGGCAAGCTTTTTGCCATCATTGGTTATATTAAGCATATTATCTACAGTAGGTTCGACCTGATTATTTCTTACCTTATCTGCTCTTTCAGCAAGGCCTTGCAAGATTTCCTTTTGTTCTTCACTTGGCATAGTCTTAACTACATGATATTCCGCTTCTGGCGTTGGAAGATTAAGCATATCAGCCGTTTGAATATCAGCTACTTCTCTAAACATACTCATAAGTTCTGGCAGATTATAAAACTTAGAAAAACGAGTCTTCACTCGATAGCCAGTACCTTCAGGACTTAATTCCATGGCCGTTTGCGTTTCTCCAAATGTTGATGCCCATGAGTCAAAGTGTTCAAGACCTTGCTTTTTAAGGTCATCATACTGGAGATATCTTTGCATGGTATAAAGCTCCGTCATAGAATTAGATACAGGCGTTCCTGTCGCAAATATCACCCCCTTGCCATCCGTCATTTCGTCCATGTATCTGCACTTCATATACATATCCGAAGACTTAAAGGCTTCTGACTGGCCAATACCTGCAACATTTCTCATTTTAGTATGCAAAAATAAGTTCTTGTAGTTATGAGCCTCATCTATAAATAATCTATCAACTCCTAGCTCTTCAAAGGTAATCACATCATCTTTTTTAAAGTCGTCATTCAGCTTTGCAAGTCTTGTCTCCAGCTTTTTCTTTGTCTTTTGTAACTGTTTAACCGTAAAGTTTTGATTTCGATCATACTTATATTCAGAAATAAAATGAACGATATCGTCAATCTGCTCCTTGATATGCTTTTCTTGGTACTCTTTACTCATAGGAATCTTTTCAAATTGACTATGGCCAATAATAACGGCATCATACTCACCTGTAGCAATCTTACCTATAAACCTTTTTCGGTTTTTCGGCTGAAAATCTTTCTTATCGGCTACCATGATATTGGCCGAAGGGTAGAGTTGCATGAACTCACGTCCAATCTGGCCTGTAATATGGTTTGGTACTACAAATAATGATTTCGTACACATACCAAGCCTCTTTGACTCCATAGCAGAAGCGACCATCTCATAAGTTTTGCCACCTCCAACTACATGGGCAAGTAGGGTATTTCCACCATACAAGGTTCTGGCTATTGCATTCTTTTGGTGTGGTCTTAATTCAATTTCCGTATTCATGCCCTCAAAGCTTAAGTTCGACCCATCATATTCTCGGTTTCTAACAGAGTTAAAGCGTTCATTATAAATATTTTCTAGCCTATGCCTTCGGTTAGGCTCTTCAAAAATCCAATCCTTAAACTTCTCCTTTATAAGCTCCTGCTTTTGACTGGCAAGCATGGTCTCTTTTTTATTTAAGACCGATGTTGTCCTACCTTCATCATCTGTTACACGATCAAATACTCTTGTATCTTTCAAATTTAAGGAATTTTCAATAAGTTTATAGGCGTTTACTCTGGAAGTTCCATAAGTCATATTCGCTAGGTCATTAAACTTATCTACACTCTTACCTTCGATGTTCCATTCGCTAGTCAGCGGGGAGAATTTGACGTTAATATCCCACTTTGCAAAGCTGGGCGTCTTTAAAGTTTCAAAAATAAAGGCTTCTACGTCTTTTGCAGGAATCCAAGTTGCCCCTAATCTAACGTTAATTTCACTAGCTGTTAATCTTTCAGGCATAACCTCTTGTAGACGTTCTCTTTGGTAGTTCAGACGCTCTAATTCGCCTTGTAGAAGCTTTTTCTCATCTTCTGAGTAAATAGTATAGTCTGCCGAGATAGCAACCCTATTTCGCTCATTGTGACTTAATTCATAATGAATCCTTTCAATGTGACTATTTAAACTCTCCAGTTTTTCACGGATATTCCCACTTAGATACTCATCAGCTGTTACATAGCGATACTTGTAGGAGTCACTATTATTAGCCGATGCAAAAGGCAGGTCTCCATCTTCAATATTGATTGAAAAAAATGTATTTACATTTGGTTTCTCATCTAGATTTAGGTATATCTCACCTTGCAATTCTTCAATCAAAGTTCCTCTATCCTTACCTGTTAAGTCCTCCATATAAGGGAAGTTGACCATTCCTTTTTCTGAAACAGATAAGACTAAGGCTTCTAAAGATGTGTCTACATGGTCAACAACCTTTGCTTTGGTGATGGTTCTTTTTGAAAAAATATCACCCTTTTCCTTAAACTGGTCTTCATCATCTAAAATTTCGATTGAAGATACCAAAGGGAAGTTACTATCTTCTCTTAAGGCTCTTGTATTGGAAAGACTATTAATAAAACCATGTTTTTTTGAAAAGGCATCATAGACTTCATTTAATCTTTCTTGGGCTTCTTTTACTTCGCTATCTGAAAAATCTTCTTTTTGCCTATAGATGACTTCTTTCAAAGCCTCATTAATAGCAAGATAATCTTTTATTTTTTCTTTGTTAGACTCTGATACTTCCTTGTGAATAAGAACAGAGTTATCTCGATAATAGACTTCATCATTAATAACAGTATAGGAAAAGTTTTTTACATCATCTGTTGCAGGAATTGTGTCTAGTTCATCATCTAATAGCTCAATTTCTTCATAGCTATTGTTTAATGATATTTCCTTACTAGCTTTTCTTAGTAGAGTGGCTAAATCTTCCTCTTCTGCTATACAATTAATCTCATTGCCAAATCGACCACTAGTTTCAACCATCTGACCTAGCACCATTTCAGGATGGTCTACAAAATACTTATTATAGCTAAGACCATTTTCGTCCTCTGCCAAATGAATCCAGTCATCATCTAGATCAAGAATTGAGTCTCTTTTCTTTAAGAAGATAATGTCGGAAGTAACTTCTGTACCAGCTTCACCTTTAAAAGTGTTATTAGGAAGTCTTATTGCCCCTAAAAACTCAGCCCTCGCTCCTAAATATCGTCTTACGCTCTCATCCTTTTTATCCATTGTTCCCGAGGAAGTAACATAGGCAATAATTCCACCATTACGAACCTTATCAATGGACTTAGCAAAGAAATAGTCATGAATTAGAAAATTATTTCGGTTATAGTCTCGGTCATTAACCTTGTAGTCGCCAAAGGGAACATTTCCTATTGCTATATCAAAGAAGTTATTTGAAAAGTCTGTTCCTTCCAAGCCTTTAATTTGAATATCGCTTTCTGGATAAAGCTTTTTGGCTATACGCCCACTTATGGAATCTAGCTCCACTCCATAAAATTTTGATTCTGATAAATCACTTGGTAAGCTTCCTATAAAATTTCCTATGCCCATTGAAGGCTCTAAGATATTGCCTTTTCTAAATCCCATATCAGACAGTGTTTGATATATGCTATCAACAACAATTTTCGGCGTATAAAAACTTGTAAGTGTACTTTCTTTAGCCCTTTTATATTCTTCTTCTGTTAAGTTTTCCTTTAGAAAGTTTCTTGCTTCTTCCCATTGGCCTTTCTTATTTTCATCAAAAACATCAGCAAGACCACCCCAACCTAAATAACCAGATAAGACTTCTTGCTCATCTTCTCTGGCATTTCTATTTTCTGATTCAATATTAAAGAGAACTTGCAAGGCTTCAATGTTTCGGCTAAGCCTTTCTGATGGAGTAAGGCTTGTCAGCTCATTTGAAACTTCTGGTAACACATAATTTTTAGCTGGTATTTTTTCCGTTTCAAGAACTTGTTCTACATCTATGCTTGCTTCCTCTTTAGGTTCTTCTAATATTTCTTTTCCCAAAGGTTGAAACATTTTATTTAAATCATCTTCATTCTTAAAAACAAGAACTTCAGAAGCTCGTATCATGCCACCTAAAAACTCGTCATGATCACGAATGGTTACCGTTTTTAAATTTGACGACATATCAATGTTGGTTATGGTAAAGTCTTTATCCTTATAGCGGACTTCATCACCAACAATAAAGCTTGGTCTTTCTAAAGTAATAAGCTCATATAGCTCATCCTTGCTTTCAAACGTTAAATGGGGATTATAGTGGCTCGTTTCTCTTGTCGGTTTTAATTTTAAGTCTCCTTGGTTACCCTCAGTATATATTTCCTCAACTAAGTAGGCTTCATAGTCATAGTAGACGGTTTGTCCTATTTCTAATAAATTCTCCAGCCTATCAGGGTTCTTGTCAGACTCTTCTTCTAAATCCAAGTCATCAAATAATGAAACTTGCTCCATAGGTTCATTTTCAAAAGAAAGTTGCCCCCTAAAAACAGTATTAAGCTCATCTGCTGATAACTGCTTTCTTAATTCTGTATCTGCGAGCTCTCTAAATGTTTTAGGAAAATCTTCTAAAATAAGTCTTTGTGCCTGCAACTCCTCTAACTCATCAAGATTAAAATATCCCCATTCAGGTTCATAGCCTAATACAAGTCCATAAGCATCCCTTGTTTCTGGATCAAACTCTGTCATGTACCAAGTCCAATTTGACCTAAAAGGAATAAAATAGGCCGCATGAACTTCCTTGTCTGCTAAGGGGACTCCATCTTGCTCATATATTTTTGGTACTCTTTCAAGCATTTCTTCCGTCATTAAAGTGCTTGGCTTGTTCTTTGAATAGAAAAAAGAAGCCTCTTCGGCTTCTTCTAAGTCTTGACTATTCTCTTCTAAACTTCCACTACTTCCTTGATGACTATCTCCTTCAAGGCCGACATCATAGTCTTCATCTCCTTGGAGTTCTCGTCCTCTATCTTCCAAGCTTCCATCATCTTGGGTTTCTCGTCTCGTATCATCTGAATCGCTTCGCTCTGTATCTGCATCAAATGACCCACCAGTTCTTTCTTCTCGTAAAGATCCAGCAACATCTCGAACAGACTCTGACTCTCCGTCTCTACTAGATAGTCCAGCCTCATGATGGCGTAAGTCGGATTCGGATAAGTTTCCATAAACTCCTTCTCTTCCTCCAGCTTGTCCAGGGTTTTCTCCCTGACTTTCAAGGCTATCTCTTCCATCGTCTCCATATTCCCAAATTCGCTCTGTCTGTCTTCTATCATTACTATCTCGTCGAACAACATTTTCTCTTCCTCCCTTAGTTTCTCTAGCATTCGCTAATTCTTCTTGTAATTCTAAATCTCTTGTTCTTACCATCACCTTTTCAATAACATCTTCAGAAAGCTCTGATAGAACATTCCCCACAGTCATGAAGGAAGTGCTATCAAGATGATAGTAATTATCTGCTATCAATTCGCTATTGATTGGAAAATCTAAATTAAATCTATTAGCAATAGCATAGCTTACTGATTGGTTGATAAAGGCTACAAATGAACTTCTATCTTCTTCATCAATCCTAAGTTCATTGGCTAAACTATATGCCCTTTCCTCGCTAACTATTCTCGTTAAATTATATAAGTTTTCAGATAGCTTATCACTAGGATCATAACCTGCATTTTCAATTAATTCTTCTAGAATAAAACCATACTTTCCTTTATCAAACTGCCATAAGTTTACTTCGTTGACTTCTCGATTTCTTGATACGGTCTGACTTACATCAAAAATATAGTCAACTCTTTTGTATCCTCCATAATCTTCAATAATGGGGATTCCTTTTTCTCCATACTTTACTGTTCGATTAAATCTTTTTCGCCAAAAATCAAATTTACCACAAGCATTCGCTTCTATATTTTTATCATAAATTGTCATCTGACTTAGGAAATCATAGCGTTGATTGTTTCCCATGACTTTAAGTAACTTTAGGTATTCCTCTGGGCTACTTAAAATATCTTGTTTAATGACTTCTATGATATTGTAAAAATCATTAACTCGCATAAATTAACCTCCTATCATTATTTCCTTGCCTTCTCGTATAAATCTATTGTCTTTTGAATTGTCTTCTGAATTGCTCCTATAAACTCGTCTTTAGAAAATTTTCCACTGGCAATATCCGATAACTTCATTTCCCAATGAGAAGTGGTCTCTGCTGACTTAAACTCATCAGCCACAATTGCCACTAAGGACGTACCTTTATGGGTAGCAAGCAAATTCTTCTTATCTCTTTCTACATATCCTTTGTTTATTAAATTCTCAATGATCCCTGCTCTTGTCGCTGGTGTACCTAGTCCCATTCGTTCCACTTCGATATCTTTATCTAAAGAATCTGCTCCAGCTTTTTCCATTGCTTTTAGTAAAGTATCTTCATTGAAATGTAGGGGTGGTTTCGTAAACTTTTCTTGGATAAGTACATCTAAAACAACAAGCTCATCTCCAGATGAAAGATTAGGTAAAATCTTCTCTTTTAATCCTTTTGTCTTAATTTCATATTCTCGAAAGCCATTTTCAATTACAGTTTTGCCATTAGCCGTAAAAGTAAAGCCATCATATTCATAGATAACTTTTGTCATGCTCTCAATTAAAGGCTTGCTACAAGCCATAAGTAGTTTTGCCTTGATAAGCTCATAGACATTCTTTTCTTCTGTGCTTAGACTTTCTAGTTTAGACATTTCTACACTCATAGTTGGGATAATGGCGTAGTGGTCGGTCACTTTAGAATTGTCAAAGATAGAAGAAAAGCTCTTTTCATCAAACTGAAAGTCTCTTTCTAGGCGATTAAGCAGTAACTTTGTCATCTCTTTCATGTCCTCGGTTAAATAGCGACTATCCGTTCTTGGGTAAGTTACTAGTTTTTTATCATAGAGCTTTTGTGTAATATCAAGGGTCTTCTTGGCTGAATAGCCAAAAACTTTATTTGCTTCTCGTTGTAAAGTTGTTAAATCATAAAGCTTGTCAGGTCTAGTTACCTTCTCTTTTTTCTCTACATCAGTAATAATAATTTTTTCATCAATGAGGTTTCTAAGTTGGTCTGCTACTTCATAGTCATCAATTCTTTCAGTAGAAAGAGTAATGCCATCACCTATAATCTCAACAGTGTAATATTTTTCTTTTATAAACCTATCTATTTCGCCATCACGCTGTACAATCATATTTAGCGTTGGAGTCTGAACTCTTCCCACCGAATAATTTTGTTTGTAAAGACAAGAATAAAGCCTACTTAAATTCATACCAACAAGCCAATCAGCAATAGACCTTGTCTGTGCAGACTCAAAGAGATTTTCAAAATCACGTCCATCTTTTAAGTTTTGAAAGCCTTCTTTTATCGACTGATCTTCCATTGACGATATCCAGAGCCTTTGAATTGGCTTCTTACACTTTGCTTGCTGGTAGACCAATCTAAAAATAGATTCTCCTTCACGTCCAGCATCACAAGCGTTGATAACTGTATCCACTTTTTTGTCTTGCATGAGCTTTTTCAAAAGAGCAAACTGCTTTTTCGTTTTAGGATTTAGTTCATATAAATACTCTTCTGGAAAAATAGGTAAATCTTCTATTTTCCATTTAGCATATTTTTCGTCATATTTATCAGGATTTGCCATGCGAACTAAATGGCCAACACACCAAGAAACAATATAGCCTTTTCCTTCAAAATAGCCGTCTCTTCTTTGATTTGCTCCAATTACTTTTGCAAGAGCAACTCCCACACTTGGTTTTTCTGCTATTACTAACTTCATTAAATATCTTCCTCCTAAAAAAAGTAAAAGGCGAAAGCTATTACACTCTCGCCTCTACTACTAATGAATTTCACTTTACTTATAGCAAGTCTTCACTATCGATGTCTTCTTCCTCGTCATCGTCACTTGAATCGATATAACTATCTTCTGATTCCGAATAATAGTCATCATCTTCTTCAAAACTTGCTAGCTCTTCATTTTCTTTTGCATTGACTACCTTGAAATAGTAGCCAGCACCCAATACACCAGCGATAACAAGACCAACAAGAAGATATGTTCCAGCATTGCTAGATTCTTCCTCCTTCACAGGTTCTTCAACAACTGGCTCTGGCTCATCAATTTTCACAGGTTCTTCCTTTTTTGGTTCTTCTTTCGTTTCTACCATGTTAAGCAAGTCATCTTCTGATACCTCTGTTAAGAGCAT